>JAAGKN010000019.1_pt1 | contig 89420 bp, 77 predicted proteins | sample 6206371 | NCBI WGS metagenome assembly JAAGKN01 (sample SAMN11533720, study PRJNA540317) | gut metagenome | isolation source: fecal pellets from male and female animal of same cohort | host: Peromyscus leucopus | place: USA:CA | collected 2017 | reverse complement strand
CAAAGCTCTATGACACCCAATCAGTTTTAAAGAACAGCGGACATATTTATCTCAGCGATACGGGAGTTCTTGCAGACAATACATGGTCTTATGATCTGAACATAAATCAGAATAAGACTCTTGACAGCGACTGGAAAATAGACGGTACTCTTTGCATAAGAAACGGCACATTTAACTTAAACGGACATAGGCTGGAAGTAGGCAACGATGTAGCATTAGGTTATTCTTATGCTGTGCTTTACATAAATAACGGACGGCTTTATGTAGGACGAGATCTGAAAATACAGGATTCTTGGCTCAGCAATGATGGAACTATTACATATGGAGATAATTCATATGCAAGACTGAAAATGGTTGAGACAAACGATTTTGTACAAGTAAACCGCAATTTCGTTATGTATTCAAACGAATCCCACAGCGGATATCTGACAAACGGAATACTTGAAATCAAGGGTAATTTCACTCAGGTTTCGGGAAACAGCAATAACTTTTATGCTACCGGTGAGCATAAAGTCGTGCTTAGCGGAACAAAGCAGCAAAAGATAAACTTTGCAAGTGCAAATTCCAAGTTCAACATTCTTGAGATCAACAAACCTATGGATACAGGCTATGTTTTCAACAGAACACCTGTATGGAACGAACTTATAGAAACAGCTATGGATACTCAGGCTCCAACTGCCCCTAAAAATCTGAAATCTGATTTGCAGACGGTAACGTCTGTCAGTCTGAAATGGAGCGAAAGCACAGACAATAACGCAGTTGCAGGATATGACGTTTACCGCAACGGCGTAAGAGTAGGCAGCACTGATAAAACCGAGTTTATTGACGACAGGCTGAAATCCAATACATCGTATACATACTATGTTATAGCTTATGACGCTATGCATAATGAATCGGATTGGTCTAATATCATTGAGGTAAAAACTCTTCCCGATGAAAACGCTCCTACTCAGCCTACAGGACTTAAAGTTAAGTCACAGACTTCATCTTCTGTTGTTCTTAACTGGACAGCTTCGACGGATAATTCAAAGGTCGAGGGCTATGATGTTTACAGAAACGATATTCTTATCGGAACGGTTAACGGCACAAGCTTTACCGACAATTCAATTGCAAGTGGACTTTATGTATATTATGTAAAGGCGTTTGACGATACGGATAATTATTCTGAAGCGAGTGAAACGCTGACAGTTGATACCGAAGCTCCTGCATCTCCTGTTCTTGAAATTGAGAGCAGTACAAACACGCAGGCTGTGATTTCTTGGAATTGTACCGATAACGTAGGCGTTGAGAAATATGAAATATTCAGAAACGGTCAAAAGATCACTACGGTTACTAAAAACACATACACGGATAAAAATCTGAAATATGATGAAAACTACGAATACTATGTAATTGCTTATGATAAGGCTAAAAACGCTTCGGAAAAGAGCAATACGGTAAGTGTTTATACAGGTGAGGATAATGAAGCACCTGTGGTTTCAAGAATTACTCCAAACGCTGATATTTATTCAAAATCAATTCCGCTTACAATTTATGCGAGGGATAACGCTTCTGTATTAAGCATAACTATTCAGATATCGTCTGATGGGGAAACATGGAATGATATTGAAACAGTTTCAGCCAACGGCAGCGCAAATACATCTGTAAAATATGAACTTGATATTTCTGAATATAATGACGGTTCACTCTATGTCAGAGCGACAGCATCGGACGGCAAAAACAATCAAAGCGATGCTGAATTATCACCTGTAATTGTCTATACCGTAGATAATACAGCGCCTGATGCATTAACTAATGTTAAAACCGCTATTGTAAGCGGACAGCTTGAAATCAGATGGGATGATCCTGCTGATAAAGACGTTAATTATTTCAGGATATATAAGGCACACAGCGGTGATACATCATTCACTCTTTTAAAGGATAAACTGGAGGCTCTTAACTACTTTGATACGGATATAGAGCTTTCCGAAATGTATGATTATTATGTTACTGCTGTAGACTATGCAGGTAATGAAAGTGAAAAATCGGAGATAGTATCGGGCGGTATTTCTGAGGATAAGGTAAATCCTCAGATCTTAAGCGTAGTTCCCAAAACAGGTACAAAAATCTGCAACGGAAGAACTATGAGTATTTCCTGCAAGGATAATTTCAGACTTGGAAGCATTCTTGTAGAATTCGCTCCCAAAGGAACGGAACTCTGGGAAACTATGTACACTCAGAATCTTTCCGAATACGCAGAAATAGTCAAGTTTGATCTTGATATGAATAATATGGCGGACGGACTCTATGATGTCCGTGTACAGGTAACAGATAAATCGGGTAACAAGAGTAAATACTATACCTGTTCTTATGATTACAAGAGCTGTTCTATTCCTGCTCCGAAATTATTTACAACAGAAAAAGGCTGGCAGATAAAGCTAAATTGGTCATCAACTACAGATTCATCTCTTCTGGGATATAATCTATACAAGCGTTCTTCTGAAAATAGTTCATTTGAACTTTTAGCAAGTACTGTTACGAACGAGTTTACCGATAATAAGGTAACTGCTGGAAAAACTTACTTCTATTATGTTGAAGCTATTGACAGCTATAATAATGTAGTTTCAAGCGAAAAGGTAATGGCTGTTCCTACAGATGAAGATTCAATAGAGCCTGATGCAAATGCCGGAATGGATCTGTACGCAATAGCAGGCGATACAGTATCGTTTGACGGTTCAAGATCTACGGATAACCACTACATAGCCGAATACAAGTGGGATTTCGGCGATGAAAATACAGCAGATACAGCTAAAGCAACGCACACCTATTCAGAAGCCGGAACTTATACCGCTGTTCTTACTGTAAAGGATTCAGCAGGAAATTCGGACAGTCAAAGCATTACGGTTACTGTCTATGATGAAGATAAGTATACATATGCAGAATTTCAGCTTGTTGATTGTTCAAGCTTGAGAGCAGTTTCAAATGCCGTTGTACATGCTGATTTACCTGACGGTGAAACGCTGTTCAATACAGATAACAGCGGAAACGTAAGGATTATAGCTCCGGAGGGCACTTATAAATTCAGTTTCTATAAGGACGGCTATCTACCTGTTTCGGTAGAGCATACAGTTCAGAAGAACAGTGGAAAAACTACAGTATATATAGAAAACGGCGAACTTGTTACAGGTAAAATCGAAGTTGAAAGACTTGATTTAAAAGAAATTGAGAGCCTTGGAATAGACACATCCGATCCCGATAATCAATATGTATACAACTATAATGTTAACGTTAAAACAAACACTACTACCGATTCAAGCGGTAATGTTACATCGAAAAACTTCAAAATAACAGTAAATGCAGAGGGAGAACTTATAAATACCGATACATATTTTGATTATAATGGAGTAAAGTTTGCTGTTCTGGATATGAATACCGACCATGTTCAGTATGTCGGTCTGATTCCTTCGGCAGTTCCGGGCGAACCACCCTCAGTCGTACTTCTTGATGTTTCTACTACATTTACTTGGCTTAAGGAATTCTTTAATGTAAGTCTCACGGTTCAGAACAATTCATCCCGTGAATTCTATATTGGAAATACTAATGCCGAGATCAAGCTTCCTGAAGGAATGTCCCTAGCAAAGACAAATACAGATAATTCGGCTTTAAAAAGTATGGGAACTATTTATGGAGGAGAAACAAGCACTGTGAGCTGGATAGTACGAGGCGATACAGCAGGAGAATATGATATATTTGCAGATTTCAGCGGTATTCTGGCTCCGTTTAACGAACCTGTAACTACTAAATTTAAAACCGATAAGCCTGTTAAGGTTTACGGCGGCGACGCACTCAAGCTTGTGATTGAACAGGAGTACTATGATGATACATATAACTGTTGGCAAGTAGATTTCAAGCTCACAAATGTATCGGATATTACCATCTATAACCCATCTGTGAATTACAGCGGATATTCTGAATTTCTTAATGTAAATGATATGACTGTTGTTTATCCTAATGGAATAATTGAAATTATTCCATGGGAAAATGGAAATGCGGATAAAAATAATATTCAAAGATTTTTACCGGCTCTGTTAAAAGACGGTGAGTCAGAAACAATCAGTCTGAAACCCGGAGAAAGTATCGTCGGTCATTATTCCGCAAGCAAAAAAACATTTTCAGATACTTTTGAAAGTTAGTTGAAAATCTCAAAAATGTTAACATAGGAACGGCAAACGTCTTTCTTAGCATAATTAACAGAAGCAAGATGTGTGCCGGTTCCTGTGAAAATATGATTTTAAATAACAGGAGGAAAAAAATTGAAAAGAAGAATCCTTTCAATTTTCATGTCTGTTATTGTCCTTATAAACATCATTGTTCCTGTCTGCGCTTCTGCAGCAGATGCCACTGACAAAAATTCATCTGTCTATATAGGCAATGGCTATATTGTTTATTATGATGTTAAAAGTTCATGGGGCGATAATCAGAATATTGAAATAAAAATCAAAAATATAGGCTCTGAACCTATAGCCAACTGGGCGTTGAAATATGATGCACATGGCGAAATAAGCGGACTTTGGAATGCCACTGCTTACAGCAATAACGATACTCAGTATATTATAAAGAATTCGGGTTACAATTATGAAATTCAGCCTGATCAAGAAGTGAATTTCGGTTACTGCGTAACAGGAGAGAGTCTTGAGGTTCCAAAAGTGTTTGAGATCTGTTCACAAAGAACGGATAAAGCAGAAAATGAATATATTGTATCGCTGAATGTCACCAACGATTGGGGTACCGGTTTTACAGGTGAAATAAAGATACAAAATCTCTCCTCCGAACCGATAGAAGCTTGGAGACTCAATTTTGACGCCAATTTTACAATCGAGGATATATGGAATGCGAGATTGGTATCTGCAGATGAAAATTCATACTGTATCGCAAACGATGTTACAACAACTCCTATAGCGGCAAATGAAACTAAAACATTTGGATTTAAGGCTTCAAAGGAAAACGGTGTGACAGCAGAAATATACAACTGCACAGTTAATGGTGTTACTATAAGTGAAAACTTTGAAACTCTTGAATTTCTTGAAACAGGTCTTGTGTTGACCGCTTTTGCACAATACAATCAGACTGAAAGTGCAATTGATATTTACTGGAATACTACCGTGCAAAATGGTACATATGAGATTCTTGAGTCTGATGACAACGTAAAATATAATAAGATAACTGAAACAAGCGATTTTATGTTTTATAGCTACAAAATCTTAGAAAACTTCAGTGAGAAATATTTTATCGTAAGGCAAACTACAAATGACGGAAGAACTGTCGAAGCTGATCCGATCCTTATTTCAAATAACGGAAACGGCTACTCAGTAGGTTTTCCCGACACCGACGGAGATGGAATTCCGGATTACCTTGAAAAGGATATCGGAACAGATCCGCAGAAGGCAGATACTGATGATGACGGACTTACTGATTATGAGGAGTTCTATCTTACAGGTACTGACTCGACTGTTTATGATTCCATAACAGAAGATGTGTCAGACGCTGACGCAGATTCCGATAAGGATGGTTTAAGTAATAAAAAAGAATTAGATCTCGGTACTAATCCGTTGCTTGAAGATACCGACAAAGACGGACTCAGCGACGGCGCTGAAACTATTATCTATGGCACTGATCCATTAAAATACGATACAGATGATGACGGTATCGGCGACGGTGACGAAATAGCTCTTGGACTTGATCCATTAAATCCACAGACTTTTGGCGTGCCCGATTCGGAGTATACATTTGAAGTTGACGTTCCGTCAGATGTTGAAAGCTTTTCAGATATTAATACTGATACAAATCCTTTCGAGGTATCGGTTAAAATGAAAGCTGCAGGAAATATTTTGTCAAATCTCGACGCAAGAGAAAGTGTTTACTCGAAAGCTATGACAAATGATGCAACTTTGGGAATTTGTCCGGAATTTATTTACGATGATGGTTGCAAAATTGAAGAAGCTGTGATACAATTTAAGATAGATGACGAGTATGCAGCCGAAGCAGATACTGAAAAGGCTGAGGATTCTGAATTCTATGGAATAAAGAAGTACAGTATTTTCAAGTTCTTTGAGGATACAGGAACACTCCTTCCTGTTAAAACCGAGATAGATGAGGAAAACAATACACTCAGTACAACTGTGGATTCCCTTGGTTCTTACTGTGTAATTGATATGGAAAAGCTTCTGAACAATTGGCTTGAATCTGAAGTTGAAACCGAGGAACAGACGGAAGTATTTCAAATTGTACGTTCATCGGTTATGTATGCAACTATGCAAATGGCAAATAACGATACTGATGTTTCTGCTGCAGAAACTAAGACTCACATCAAGGAAACCGATCCTGTTAATGTGTTCTTTTTCTTAGATAATAGAAATACAGTCGGTGATGAAGCCTTTGCTTTGGCAAAGGAAAGCATTGTATCCGCTTCGGATATAATTTTGAAGAAGTCCTCAGATGCACACATTTATGTTGTTTTATGTACAAATGCATCATCCGGTGCAGCTTATAAACTGATCGATGGTAATTGTGCCGATGACAGCTTCACAGATATTTCGAGTCTTGAAGGAGAACTTGACTCCATAACCCTTAGAAGTACAAACACTTTATCGGATAATTGTGTGCTTTCAGATGCATTAAATTATGCTTTAGATAATTATAATAAAGACAGAGCTACATATTGTTTTTATCTTTTCAATCAAAAAAACGTATTATTTCGTGAATCAACAGGACGCAGTTATTTAAGTAAGGCAAAAACTGCAGGCTTTAATGTAAGCATTATATCAGAAATTGATAAGGCATACATAGACGGATATGCTCTTGATCTCTATAAAGAAACTGACGGCATTCATATTAAAAAGTTTTCAAACTTCTCAAATGACATTCTTAAGCATATGTACAGTTCAGTTCCGGTAATTGATGACGATACTGAAACATATAATATGCTGTTGGCATCTGGTTTGCAGAAAGTAACGCTGGACGCTCCTATAACCGAGGATTATAAGGAAGCCGCTTTGGATATGTGGAATAATCCTAATTCTACAAAATATTCAGATTATGCCGATACGGATGAGGATGGTTTGTATGATTTTCAGGAGATCGATTTTATCAGTGACAGAATCAAATTTGTTAACGGAAAGGTCAAACTGCCATCATTCCAAGATTGTCTTAATGAGAAAAGCGATCTGTTTTATGTGGAAGATGGTTTAAGCAAATATATAGCTCAGATTGAAAAAGATGATTCGTTGATCAATATGACTGATCTTAGACATAAAATTTATGATAAGACTTATTTGCTGCCGATTTTATCTGATCCTACGGACGAAACAGGTGATACTGACGGCGATGGATTTGTTGATTATTATGAGTATAAGTGCCATGAAAACAGAAATACTGAAAATCTTGATACAAGCATCAATTACTTAAATGGTTTAAGAGAAGATGAGTGGCAAGCTAAAAGTGATCTAGGAAGATTGGTTCGTATTGCTGGTTTTAATTATGATCAACAGCAGAAAATTCTGCGCTCTGATCAATATCCTATACAACGGTTCTTTGGTTTTAACCGATCAATAGATGTTGCTGCAGATACTGTTCTTAGCAGTTCTATATACTGTGATCCTATATGTTTCTTTTATGATGGTAAGGAATATATGCTTGAACTTTGGAAGGGTCAATATGGTATAATGTCAGGTGCAGAAGTAGGCTTATATTACAGAACACCTACTGTTTATACAAGAACGATAACCGTAGCTGATCTTGTTGAACTGGTCGAAACGATTGTTAATGGTTTAGTTGATTTCGAGGATGTTGGGATCGATGTTAATGAAGTAATATATCAGCTTGCAAGAGAACTGAGTGATGATAATATACTTATAGAGATTTGCGATTTCTTGGGAGTTGATTTGCCTGAATTAATAAATAATATAATTGATATGTCATATGATTTAGAGGATATATGCGACTTCTTAGGAATTGATCTTTTCGATACGGTTATCTACGAGCACACATATTTAGATGATTACGGATGTAATTATGATCCTGATAATTACTATGATGAAAAATGGTATCGTTCTGTCGCTCCACAGGATATGATTGATGTATATTATGAATTTGGAATTAAAAAAGATAAAAGTACAAAAACTGACATAACAGAGTTTGAACGTAAAGATTATCATTGGTGGACCACAGGTTTTGAATGGGGCAAGTACACCGAATCTGAAGATGAAATTGTAATGAAAATCACCATTGATTTTAATGATCCAGAAATGAAAAAAGCTTTTATAGATGGCGGTGTTTTACCTGAACAAATTATTAATTCAAAAGATCAATTAGATTTATATCAAAAGCACGGCTTAACTTCTTTTATAAGTAATAGTAATAATAGAAGCGAAGGCATAGGAAGAATCGAAACGGAGGAAAGTGCCACCGAAGTTGTGCTTACATATAACAAATATGGATTCAATACACAACCACAATCATCTGGAGATAAAGATTATATCCAGGCAAATAATTTAGCTCTTTTGGATGTTTATGAAACTGCTAAAGAAGTTGCTGGTATAGCATACGAATACGATTCAACAAACAAACTTGATAGGTTGCTTTATACTAATGATCCTAACTTAATCACCGTTGACGATTTCATTTATGGATTTGATGCTACTAACTTTTTTGCATTTAATTCTCCTCATACTGAATTTTTAAAGCATGCTATTGCAGAAAATGCATTTGGTGTAGATGGCGATTATACATGGGCTCTATATAATAGCTTGGTGACTAATTTGGCTAATAATGCAGTATCATTCTCATATAGCAAAGAATATTGGAGTAGTTTGCTTAATGTAGGTTCATCTGTACTTGATGTTGTTGATGCTTTAGGCGTACAGCTTACGGTTGGCGACGTACTTGGAATACTGCTTTTGACTGGTAATAATACAAATGACTTAAGGCTGATAGCAGAGCAAATTGCAGATACAAAGTATACAGATGGATATTCAACCCAATATTTGTATGAATATTATGAGGATTGGTATATGCAGTATGCACAAATGTATGATATTATGGCAACAAGTGATAATTACGATTGGAATCACTTCCCCGGCTTGATATTCAGTACCGAATTTGTGGTCAATAGAGTTAAAAATTTAAGAGCAAGTTGAGATAATACAGGAATAATGCCGCAGTATCCTAACTGCGGCATTATATCCAATTATACAAGGAGGTTCTATTTATGACAAAAAGAATATTAGCGTTAGTTTTGTCTGGAGTTATGCTTTTGTCAACGGGGTGCGGTTTATCGAGCCATACAAAGGATAAACTTTTTGGGGATTCAGATGTAAGTATGCTAGTTCAAAGTGCTGTTCAAAACTCTAATTATGAATTATTAGACGAGTATTTTGAAGCTGACAGAATAAGTCAAGCTTTAATGGATGATATGCTTGGAACAGCAATGCATATTGATGATTCGTATAGAATGACAAATTATCTTTTTGAAAAAGGCGCAAATCCAAATGCAGATATACAAACTGTCTGGGATGCTGCATATAATGGCTGGTACATACAAACAATGCCATTTATTAGTAATTCTGCCTTTGATATTAATAAAAAAGACAAATATGGTCACAACATTTTGTATATGACACTTGACAAGGAAGGTACAGGGAATGAATGGGCAACATATAAAATTGCCGAGGAACTGATTAAAAACGGTGCTGAGATAGAGGAATATTTTTTTGAGAACAAAGATGAAACATGGCGTTCTGCCTATGGTCAACTGTATAATACTCCTAAAACAACAAAAATGTTGATTAGTAAATACATTTCAGATGGAAATTCATTGAATATTCCAAAAGCAGTTGAACAAGCTTTGTCGGGTGATATTTCTGATTGTTTACAAACTGTATCTGACGATAAGACCGATTTAGGTGCAGATGAAATTGATTTAATTATGAATTATGCCTCTTGTTATGGTACAGTTGACGAGTATGAAAAGCTAAGCAAATTACTTAATAGCGATAGCGCTTCGGCGTATTGTTATATTGCAGAATGTGGAAATGTTGAAATGCTGGATTATTTTTTTACCAGAGAAAATGTAGATCTTAATTCTAATCAGAGTGATATTGAATATGAATCATATTTAGACGTTTTAGCTTGTGCAGCTTCTTTTGGTGAGTATGAAGTTTGCGAATATTTATTAAATAAACATATTGCTCCGCTATCACATAGATATCCTGAAGTTTTAGCTAATGCAATACTTTCAGATAATTTTGAGCTTTTTGAAATGTTATATAACTATATAATAGAAAACGGAGATGAGGTTGCTGTCGAAAATAAAAACAAACTCACCGAAAGTATGCTTTATCATATATTTTTAACGATAGGCAAAACAACAGGACAGTATGAAATAAATGAATATGACAAAAAAATATTTAATTTCTTTTTTGAAGCTGGCAATGATTTTTCGGAAGTAGTTACTTCAAAATTTTGCACATCTAAAATTAATTATCTTATTGAAAAAGGTAAAATAATTACAGAAGATGATATAAAGACAATAATAAAGCTTGAAGATGAAAAAATGCTAAAATACTTATTTGAGAAAAAGTATGAGTTTACTCAAAACGATTTAGAGTGTGCAGTTAATAATTCATCATCTAAAATTGTTAAAATGTTTATTGATAATAAGATTTTGCCTAATGATGAATGTCTAAGAAATAGTTTTTATTCATCAAAGGCTGTTGTTAAACTTTTAATAGACAATGGTGTTAATACAGATATAGAACTTGATAGTATTTCTTATTGGAACGGCAGTATGAAAAATGGTGATTATACGCTTAAAGATTTATATGAAGCTCGCGGCAGAGACGATCTGGTAGAACTGTTGTAAAGTAATATTCCAATAATTTGAAGCAAATTGCAGATACAAAGTATACAGATGGATATTCAACTCAATATTTGTATGAATATTATGAGGATTGGTATATGCAGTATGCACAAATGTATGATATTATGGCAACAAGTGGTAATTACGATTGGAATCACTTCCCCGGTTTAATATTTAGTACCGAATTTCTAGTCAATAGAGTTAAAAATTTAAGAGCAAGTTGAGTTAATACAAGGAATAATGCCGCAGTATCCTGACTGCGGCATTATATTAGGAGGTTTTATCTATGACAAAAAGAATATTTGCATTAGTTTTGTCTGGAGTTATGCTTTTGTCAACGGGGTGCGGTTTATCAAGTGATACAAAGAATAAACTTTTTGGGGATTCAGATGTGACTAATACGGTCGAGAGTGCTGTAAGAACTGGCAATTTTGAACTTCTTGATGAATATTTTGAAGCTAATAAAATTAGTCAGGATCTATTGAACGAGTGTCTTAATGTAGCGGTATATGCAGATGATCCATATGAAAGTATGCTATATTTATTGGAAAAGGGGGCTGATCCCAATAATGATAATATAATTTGGGATTTAGCATATAATGCACGAGTTGAAGCAATGCGTGCTCTACTGACAAGCGATGATGTGGATCTTACAGAAAAAAATGAAGTTGGTCATGACGCTTTGTATATGGCGCTTGAGAATGAGGGTGGCGGTTCAGAATACGGAAATTATCAAGTTACTAAACTATTGATTGAAGCGGGTGCACAACCGTATCCTGAACTGTTTGCAAACACTAAAGAGCATAAAAGAGAAAGTCCATATAAACAACTATTAGCCAGCCCGTATTCCAGTAAATTTCTGCTGGAAAAATTGTTAGAAGCAGGTAAAGAAAGTGGTTTGCCTAAAGCCTGCGAATTAGCTATTTTAGGAGAATCGGAAGAAGCTGTTGAAGAATGCTCAAAAAATTCAAACTATTATAATGAAGATGATGTAACGTTGATTACAACGTTTTTAGCATATTGGGGTACACCAGAACAATGTGAAACTGTATGCGATATGTACAATACACAAATTTATAGCGGAATGTTGCAAAGAGTAGTTCAAACGAATAATGGCGAAATGCTTGATTACATTGTAACAACAAATGAAATAGATTTAACGGATCGTTCTGAAGCATTTCTTTTACAACTTGCTGCAGGATATGATAATTATGAAGCTTGTAAATATTTATGCGATAATAATGTTTATATGGTAGTGAATGATGTAGGAGAAGCAAGTGGATTGTATCAATTAAAATCTGCTGCCTTGTACGATGATTTAGAACTTTTTAAATTACTGTATGATTATGCAAATAGCCGTGGGGCAAGAATAACTGAAGAATACCTATCGGAATCTCTTGGAACTTCATTATCATATGATAATAAGGATATTATAGATTTTCTATCTGCAGAGGGTTATACCTTTTCAGCAATTGATATTTCAAATTCTGATTTGGAAAGCGTTAAATGTTTTGAAGAATGCGGAAAGGTTTTTGATGGTACAGATTTAATCAATGCTGTTGCAGGCGGAGATGTTGACATAGTAAAATACCTTCTTGATAAAAATGTTGATGTGAATGCAGTTGGTGAAAATGAATCTACGCCTCTAAGTACTGCATTGTCGGGTAAGTATGAAATTTTAAAACTTATTATAGAAAACGGTGCAGATATTCCAGAAAACATACTTGAAAACGCAGTATATGCCAGTAAGAAAAATGTTAAGCTTTTAATTGATAGCGGTGCAAAGACCGATTTAAAATTTGATAAAATAAAAGCTAAAGACGGTAGCTTCAAAAGCGGTGATTATGACCTAAAAGATTATTGGAAAGCATACGGCAGAGACGATCTGGTAGAACTACTTTAATTTTAATACTTTATTTAAGGCGGACAGAAATGTTCGTCTTATTTTTTCATCAAATAAAATTCATACATCAAAACAAACATGATTTAAATTAAAGATGAGCCGTCACAGTAGCAAGAGCAACGTTATTCAAACACCAAAAAGGCACGTACTTACGGGAGTACGCGCCTTTTTTTCGCATATTCAGTTACTATACGAAACATAATTTTGCTTGTTTTTGTGCCGATTTAGATATTATTATATCACAATTACAAATAAATGTAAACCTTTTTTGCAAAAAAAATCATAAAACAAGCAAGAAAAATGCAGAAAACAAAAATTTAAACCGTCAGAAAATCAGTCAGAATGGAGGAATGTTATGGCAAAAAGAGGAAGTAATATCTATAAACGTAAGGACGGCCGTTTTGAGGGACGGGTTTCCGTAGGATATAAGGAGAACGGCAAGCTGAAATACCGTTACGTTTACGGTCACAGTCTTACAGAGGTCAAGGAGAAAATGGCACAGGTCTATTCGGGACAGAATACGCAGGAACAGTCTAAAATCAAAATGACTGTCAAAGATATTTCAGAGCAATGGCTTGCAGAGAAAAAGCTTACAGTAAAGACGGCAAGCTATTCAAGCTACCGTAATCTGTTGAATAATCATATTTATCCGAAACTTGGTGGATTTCGTTATACTGCTCTTACAAAACAAATGCTGAATCGATATATATCCGAACTGTTAACATCGGGCAGAACAGACGGCAGAGGAGGTCTTTCCCCAAAGACTGTAAGAGATGTGATCGTGGTCCTGAAATCAGTGTGCAGCTTTGCTCATAATGAGTATAATATTTCAAATCCTGCAGAAAACATTAAGCTGCCGAGAATAGAAAAAAACAGCGGCGAGCAGGCAGCTCTGGATAAATACGAAAGAATAAAGCTAGAGCAGTATCTGATGCATAATCTGAATCGGACAAATATAGGTATCCTGCTTTGTTTGTATACCGGACTTCGTATCGGTGAATTGTGTGCATTAAAATGGCAGGATATTGATCTACGGCTTGAACAAGTAAGCGTTACCAAAACAGTTCAGCGTATCTCCCACGACGATGGTACGACGGAGATCATGGTGGGATCGCCTAAAAGCGCAACTTCGGTTCGTGACGTACCTATTCCCGGATTTGTATGTACGGAGCTGAATAAATTCAAGAGTTCAGCGCATTCATATATTTTATCCGGCTGCGGAACACCCGTTGAACCGAGGACGATGCAGAACAGATTCAAGTCTGTTTTGAAACAATGCGGCATTCGTGATATGAATTTTCATTCGCTCAGACACACTTACGCTACTATGTGTATTGAAAATGGATTTGATCCCAAGGCTTTAAGCGAGCTGCTTGGTCATGCCGACGTTTCTATTACCATGAACCGTTATGTTCATTCGTCTGCTGCAATGAAGAGACAATATGTAAGCCGTCTGAACCTTTCGGCATAATTTGAGCCGTCGGATTTATAGTCAAAAAAATAGAAAACCTGCGTATTTGCGTAGGTTTTCTTGCTTTTTGCTGATAGTAACTGAATATGCGAAAAAAGTGATCAGTCATAAATATTATATCCAAAAATTAAACGAATACACATCAAGGAAGTGATCTGCATGAATATCAGCTTGACTTATAAGGAAGCGAAAGCGTTTGAAAAATATTGACAAACGTTATAACGAAATATATAAGCGTTGCATTGAACTATGCCCCGATATGCAGGACTTGATCGAAAAGATACGTCAGATAACTCCGCCGAGAACCAATGAGTGTAAGGCTCTGTATGAAAGAAAGGCAAACGGCGATTCCAAAGCATTAAGCAGAATTATAGAGATGTATCTTAGAACTGCGTTAAGATTTTCACTTACTGCAGCCGAAAAAACTTCTCTGCCGTTAGATGAAATATTTTCTGAGGCTGTGATAGGACTGTCGGAATCTGCTAGCCGATACGACTGCCGAAATAATAGCGCACTGGTCAACTTTATTATTTCCGGAATACGTCAAGGTATAAAAGCGTATATTCGTCGGAACAGCAGCTATATCCCCTTGCCTGCACATTTCGCTGACATTGTACAAACAGTTAAAGACGAAAAAGAAAAATGTGGTTTGCAAGCATATTACACTGTTTCAAGGAAAATAAGCGATGCGACCGGAATCAAACTGAAAGAGGTTCAGCTGGCACTTTGTTATACTGAAACCCCTATGTCTTATGAGAAATATTGTGAAATCAATCAAAACATTGCTTATGACGGAGAACGCTATATCATTTATCATATTTATTGGGAGAATGCTAAGGAAACACTTAAAACTGTTATGAACACCTTAACCGAAAGAGAACAGAAAGTAATTCAGCTGAAATATGGATTAGACCTGTGCGGGCAACATTCAGTCAAGGAAATTGCCGATATGTTTTTTGTAGATAAAGAGCGTATAAGAAACATCGAGGAAAAAGCGCTCAGAAAATTGAAGCATAATCAGAAAATTAAGGAATTACGGCAGTTGTGGTATTTCTGATTTTAATGAGAGATTAATTGCAGAAAGGAGCGAAAGTATGACAGTAGATACCAAAGAAATAGTAACAATAGTCGGATATCTGATCGGTGTAAAGAAGTATGTTTTAGTACAGCACTTTGACGAATGCTGTCACGATTTACTGCAAGAGCTAAATTCTGATAAGAATGCAACCGTTATTCGGTATTTATGTAAGCTCAGAACCGTGCTTATGCAGAAATTCAAAAATACCGATGATGAAATACGGTTTAAACTGAATAATCTTAATAGGCTTGAGTGGTACGATCAGGATAACATTAAACAGCTTGAAAAATGGGGCTTTGAAATTATTCAGCCCAATTACAGGGCGGAAAAATATATCCTTGATTTTAATAAACTCATCGCAGAAAATATAGATAATTGTTCCTATCTGTTTCCCGATTGGGTAAACTGGAACTACATTAAAGATTTATTTGTGATACCTCAATATACCAGAAAAGGCGTATTAATAGATGAATTTAACCGATATATGGGGAAAATGGACTATTACCCGTTTCAGATGTATATTCACTGGACGCCTAACGATTGCGGCAATCTGCTTTATACAGACGGAAAGTTTCTGGGTATTATATATAAGCAGCATAACGACGCATTTACCGATTTTACAAAATATAAGGACGCTCACAGCGAGACCAAGAATAATATTTATAATTTTATAGACCGCAGCTACAAAATCGCCGTTGCGGTGGACTGTGAAAATTCCGATGTCTACAAATTATACAGCGTACTGAAAAATCTCAATCAGGACGAATTATCAAAAATAGAAAAAATAGTTCTTTATGACGATTACCATACTACAGACGGCTGGCAATGGCTTGAAAAATTCACTAAAATACCGATAGAACATATAGAGGTAAAAAGAGTTACCGACCGAAAGTCGTTGGTAGATATAAAAATGACAGCGGGGGTATGTACCGATTATTATGAAAACGGCATAACATCTTTTATTTTAGTATCGAGCGATTCCGATTATTGGGGACTTATATCTACCCTTAAAAATGCGGAATTTCTGGTGATGTACGAGTATTCAAAATGCGGACAAGCAATAAAAAAAGCCTTGTCTGAAAATGATATTTACTACTGTTCCATAGATGATTTCTGTTCGGGCAACATAGAAGAACTAAAGAAAGCTGTATTATTCGGCTGTCTGGAAAAATATCTTCCCGATATTCCGCATATCAACGGAAAAGAACTGGTGAAGAAAATTTACGGAGAAGCAAGAGTAACCGCAAGCGAGAAGGAAATGGAAAACTTCTATAACAGATATATAAAAACACTAAAACTGAAAGTTGATAACGACGGGAATTTTACTGTTGAAATCCTTAAATAAAGGTGAAGTCGCTTGGATAATATTAATTATGAAGAAATATATAAGCAATGCGCTGCGATTTGCCCGGAAATGCGCAGTGTAATTGAATATATTCGAAATATATCGCCCAAAAATCATGAAATAAAAAATACAATTGATAAATTACAAAGCGGAGATACATCCGCTATAAAACGGTTTATAGAATTATATCTAAAAACAGCGCTGAAGGTTTCATTTCAGGCAGCTAGGCAAAGCGGACTGCCGTTAGACGAACTGTTTTCAGAAGCCGTATTTGTAATATCACAACGTGCCATTGATCTGACGGATAATAAAATAAGTCAAGGTATGGCAATGTCAAAGGCAATAAACAAAAGACTTCAAAAATACATATCTGAACAGAACGATTTTATATCATATGAGTTAACAGATCCTATAGTCAGCTATGACGTAGAACAAACTATGCTCAGAAAATTATATGTGTCTGAGCTGCACGACCTTATAACCGACGCCCTGCATAGTCTGTCCGACAGATATGAGACCGTTCTGGATATGAGATACGGCATTAATTGTAATAAGCACACCGTTGCGCAAATTGCCGAAAAATTCAAGGTATCTACACAAAATATATATGTGAGGGAACAGTATGCATTAAAAAAACTGCGTGAGTCAAGTAAATACTCGGAACTGCTCCAACAGTATCTGTATATTTGATTTGGTTCGCTTAAAAAATAGATCGGGGGGGAAAATAAATTGCTTTGGTTCATCTTAGGAAGTGTGTTCGGAGGTACAATAGGATTATTGACGGCAGCACTGTGTGCAGCCGCTAAATATGGCGACGAGATGGATAAATAGACAAAAAATTATTTCAATTGCCAACAGGCGCATACTGCATTTGCAGTAGTGCTTTTCATATAAATGCCGCCTGCGGTTCTTCATTCCACAGGCGGCGCCTCTCTATAAAAATAAAGGAGTATCAAATGAGATTTAATTTAGTGGTCAACATAGAATTATCGGAAAGCGACAAAACAGCTATGTACAGCGATCCTGTTGGTTTTTTAAAGGATCATCTTACAATAACAGAAAGCGAAAATGCGGTTTGCAGCGTATTAAGCGCCGTTCCGATCGAACAATTAGAGATCACAAAATGCGGATTTCCGAAAGTCCTTGTCAGGCATCTGAATGATAATGATATTTATCATCTTTATGATTTTAATAAATTTAAGCTTTCGGATATATATGAGATGTTAAACAGGAGGTTCTGTTACAATGATGTCGGAAAGTATACAAGCCTGATACATAATGCGATGAAAAAATACGGACTTTCCTATACGGATACCAACATAGATTCGCTGACACCTTTAGTGGAATGCGGAATGAGTACAAGAACAGTAAACAGTCTTACACGCGCAGGATATATCTATATACAGGATATTTCTTTACAAACAAAAGATAAAATAACTAAAACCCGTAACTTCGGCACTGTAAGTCGGCTTGAGCTTGAACAGAAAATGATCGAATACGGGCTATGGTATTCAGATGTATAAAATCCGCCTGCTTTTCCGGCAGCAGGCGGATTTTTTAATGTAGATTTAAATGGTCGCATACATCGTTGGATATGTAACGTATCAATTCCTCAGGCGTAGGTTCTTTTCCGTTTTTACAGATCTCTTCCCAACGTTTTCTGACATTGGGATCTTCAGACTGCATAGCTGTATGAATTGCAGTTCGTATTTCACGCTTGACCTCTTTCACGGATACGTTATTTTGCTTTGCTACCTGTTTTATTATATTCTTCACATCTTTTGCTCCCTTTTATATAACTATTAGTCGTTATATGTGACTAATAGTTATTATATCACACAAGGAGTAATAAGTCAATAAAAAAAAGAAAGTCCGTGTTTTTGCACAGACTTTGTCATAAAATGATGATTATTCTGCGAATTCAAGCAGCGTATCTATTACTGCATAGATGCGCTGCTGCTCTTTGGGCGGAAGCTCGCTGATTTTATCAAATATAAGAGAACTCTTTATTTCATAGCTTGAATTCAGGACATCGCACAAAAGCATATCCGAAGTGATGTCAAGCGCGTTTGCTATATTGATCAGCGTTGTCAGAGACGGAAGCTTATCTGATCTTTCAAGCATACCAATATAGTTTGGCGTAAGATCAGCCATTTCCGCAAGCGTTTCCTGCTTTATCCCCTTTTCAGTTCTGTATTTCTTTATGTTTTTGCCGATTGTAGTTAAATCCATAGTATTACCTCACTAACAGTTATATCCTCTAACTAATAGTATATCTGATTATTATGATAAATTACACAAACTAAAAGGAATTTGCAGTGACTAATGGTTATAGGTAACATACGAAATCTTGATATCGTTTCCTTTACAATACGTCAAAAATATGATATAATGTATACAATAATTTTCAATGAATGATTTATCTGTATCAGCGAGTAATAACGGAGAATAATATGTTTAGAATCATGTTTGTCTGCCACGGCAACATCTGTCGTTCACCTATGGCGGAATTTATTATGAAAGACCTTGTGAGAAAAGAAAATCTTACGTCGCAATTTGTGATCGCCTCAAGTGCGACAAGTACAGAGGAGATCGGCAATCCCGTTTATCCTCCTGCAAGGACGGAGCTGAAACGGCATAATGTGTTCTGTGACAGCGGCAAATATGCTGTTCGGTAAAAAAGAGCGACTACAGTATCAAAAGTTCAGGATAAATTATTAAAACAAAAATTTAAATGGAACGATAAAATATGTAAAGTAATAATGAAAAAGATAATCTCTACGCTGATATAATAGTGTTTGTCAGCGGAAAAAGAGTAATGATTGACGATATTTACATGATAAATTTGAGGTGACGTATGAATAAGCTTCTGGCATTGCTCCAAATCCTTATCAAACAAACAGACGAAAATCACAAGCTGACAACAAATCAGCTTATTGAACAGCTTGCAGAACAAGGCATATCAGCTCACAGAAATACGATTCCTGCAGACATCAGGAAGTTAAGAGATGCAGGCTATGATATTATCTGCGATAAAAGCACACAGAATAAGTATTTTATCGGCAGCAGAGGACTGGAATCCGCAGAGATAAAAATGCTCTGCGACGCTGTAAATGCAGCACAGTTCATCTCGGAGGAAAAGTCCGCGGAGCTTATAGACAAGCTGTTTTCTCAGCTAAGCGTTTATCAAAAGGACGATATCAAAAACATAATTCAGCAGCCGAGCGAAAATAAAGCGGACAATAAAAGCATATATTACGCCGATACAATTAACACAGCCATTACGCAGTGCAGAAAAATACATTTTCAGTATTATGAATATAACGAAAAAAGAGAAAAGATTTTAAAACATAATGGATATACATATACGGTCAGTCCTTATGCTGCCGTGTGGAACAACGACAGGTACTATCTTGTAGGTTACTGTGAAAAGCATAAGGACATAACGGTTTTCCGAATAGACAGAATAGCGGACATATCACTTACGGAAAGCATTGCAATACCCTGTCCGAAGGACTTTGTGCTGAAAGATTTTATTGCTCAGACCTTTAAGATGTTCAGCGGAGAACTCATGACTGTGACTCTAAAATGTAAAAACAAACATATGAAAGCAATAATAGATAAGTTCGGCGATGATATAGAAACAAATAAAGCCGATAAACAATTCTTCACTGTAAAAGTAAAAGTTGAGCTGAGTCCTACATTCTATGCGTGGGTGTTCCAGTATCAGGGAGAAATATGTATACAATTTCCACAAGAAGCAGTTGACCAATTTGTGCAAATGGGAGAAAGTGTGTTTGAGGTGCATAAGTAATTGTGCACCTCGTTTTTTTGCTATTGACATCAAAATTCAAAGGCGATATAATATATACATAACCGAAATGAACGTTACAGTTAGAAAGAGGCGCATAAAAATGCAGCACAAGAACTCGGAGTATTTTAAAAGGATCATAGCCTTTATAGACGATTATGCGGTAAATAACGGCTCATCCCCAAGCGTAAGGGAAATATCAAACGGCGTAGGGTTGTCTACCGCTACCGTCAGCCGCTATATGCAGGAAATGAAAGCAAACGGTGAGCTGGACTATGACGGTCATCGCAGTATTGTGACAAAACGTCAGAAACAAACGCTTGCCGAAACCGTTGAGATTCCCATACTTGGTTCTGTCTCCTGCGGAGTTCCTAAGTTTGCAGAGGAAAATATTGAAGAATATGTAAGACTGCCTGTTTCTCTGTTTGGCAGAGGTAATTTTTTTCTGCTCCGAGCCAACGGTGATTCCATGATCGAGGCAGGAATAGATTACGGCGATCTGGTGCTGATCCGTCAGCAGAACTATGCCGATTCAGGCGATATAGTGGTCGCTCTTATGGACGATGAAGCTACGCTTAAACGCTTTTACCCCGAACCGGAAAATCAAAGAATACGTCTGCACCCCGAAAACAGCGAAATGGATGATATCTATGTGGATAACTGTATCGTTCAGGGAGTAGCAGTCAAGGTTATAAAAGATCTGGAATAATTACAAGGAGAAAGTAATGCAAAAATTACGAATAATTGATGCGGACGAATCGGGAGGTAATAATACGTTCGCTCGTCTTCAACGTTGGTACTGCCCCAACTGCGGAGAATTAGCCGCAGGATATCCAAACAGGAATAACATAACAAAAGTTGAATGCAAACGCTGTCATATAACAATGCTGAGAAAGCCGAAAGGCAGGCATCACGATATCATTGAGATGTTTGAATATGTCAGCGAGTGTTAAAATAAAATACGGTATGTAGACGGTAAGGTCGGGCTGAAACAGCGCCGCGTGTAAATCCTTTATCAGGGTCGCATACTTTGAATAACCGATCGGTTTATCCAAACCTATCGACTAACGTCGATTAACATGAGAGGCCGTCGGCAGGATAGATTCCGCAAGGAGTCTGTCTTGTCGACGGCTTTTTTTATTAAATAAATATTCAACGCCTGATATGCATTAGGGCTGAGGATACAAAATATGGTCGTTTTGCAAAAAATGCAAAACAGCATATTCAGTACCCTTTCTTTAGTGCGCCTTTTTTCAGGTAAACGGAGTCTGTGTGCTGAATACAGACTCCGTTTTTTGTGTCCTCAGACCGAAGTATCGGGAGGAAGGACAAATATGTTTTTAACTTCAAAATGGCTGTGTCTGACAGCTAAGTACCCGTAAGCCTTCGTTTTGATTCAGAACAAGAAAATCAAAACGGAGGAATTACAATGAAAACAAAATATTTTGAATACAACAGAAACGGCGGAAATGAGAAGTATTCCGAATTTACTGAAGCTGAGTATCTCAAAGCGAAGGAAGAAGAAAACCGTTGGTTTATCAGCTTTGGAGATAGCGTTCTCGAATGCGAGGAAAGCCAGTATTCGGATCACTTTTCCAAGAAGGATCACGGAGAATATACGCAAAAGGATAGGAACTGGAAGAAAGTTGTCCCTGTTTCGTTGGATCAGTATACATACGGCGGAAATTACGAGCAGAGAATTATCAAGGACAGTACAGTTGTTCCGCTTGAGGAGCGCATCTTAGAGCAGTTAGGCTTGGAACATGACTTGGTAAAGCTCAAAAAGGTCATGAAAAAACTCAAGCCATACGAACGTGAAATTATTTATCAGATTTTCTGGATGAATAAAAGTCAGAATGAACTTGCCAAGGAATATGACATTACCAGACAAACAATGCACGAAAAAGCACATCGAATTTTGGTGAAAGTGCTGAAATTATTTGAAAATGAAAAATAAATCCCTTACAAACCTCAATTTCGTTGCCAGTAAGTAGTGAAGGGAAAAATCGATGAAAATAATTCGGAGAATTTGCTCGACAGCATCTTGACAACAGAATAGCAACTTTGCAAGTACGTTAATCACACGGCCGGTATGAAATCTCGGCAGCCACATGAACCATGCGCGACGACCTCAAAAAGCGAGCGATAACCATGACGTTCAGATCTTTGGACAGCATTCAAAGTCGGCGATGAAACGTGTGAGGATAATGATACTTCCCATAGAGGGCTGATATAGCGGGTGAGAGTCCCATGATGCGGTTACGCTGACCGCAGCTTGCAGAGTTCCGTGCATGACGGATATCGGGGATAAATATCATGCAAAGGCAAAACGAATTATTACGGCGGTTTGCGTAAAATGCAGATCGCCGTTTTTACATAATATTTAAACTATTTCAGAGGTGAAATACAATGGAAAATATAAAGGAAAAACTAATGAATACAGAAAGATTTTATGGTATCAGAATTCCTCCTGCTATATGTATTCTGCCTACATATCATCCATGCTGCGGCTGTGTGTGGTATGACAGGAATACAGATGTACTGTTCTGTCCGTTTCATAGCTGTGTAAGATACAAAAAAGGCTTTGAAGTTCCAAAGAAAAAGGTGAATGAAAATGCTGATTAAACGTGGAGATATATTTTACGCAGATTTGAATCCCGTTGTCGGCTCGGAGCAAGGCGGTATTCGTCCTGTTTTGGTCGTACAGAATAATGTGGGGAACAGGCATAGCCCGACGATCGTGGTTCTTCCGCTTTCGACGGCAAAAAAGCATTATCTTCCCACTCATATTCATATCCGAGGTTCAAAAACATTGCCCAAGGATTCAATCGTGCTTGCGGAACAGATACGGACAATTGACAGAGATCGTCTGCGCAATTATGTCGGTTCGCTTGACAAGGAAATGATGAATAAGATCAATGAGGCAATGAAAATAAGTATAGGAGTTGATTTTGATGACTAAATTCGGACAGGCAGAATACAGCGATTTTATGGCAAGAGTATTTGCGGACAAGCTTGATGAAATTCTTGAAGCAGCCGACAAACAGAATTTTAACAGCAAAAATACAGAGGATATATACAGAGAATTTCCGTCCTCAAGGGACGCAGCATAAGGGGGTTCAGAAATGTTAGGATTTATTATTGGATTGCTTGCAGGCGGTACAGCGGGAGTATTCACAATGTGTCTCTGTACTGCGGCAAAGCAGGCAGATGAAAATATGTCAAATTCGGACAAGTAATTTTGTCCGGTTTGGTGATACCATTCCATAAAGATTTGTGGTATCCTTGTTGGTTGAAAGGAGAGTGGGAAAATGCCGACAGTAACGGTGATACAGCCGACAATAACAGAAGAACAAAATACAAAAATCCGTTGTGCCGCCTATTGCCGAGTATCAAGCGATTCCGAAGATCAGCTCAATTCCTTTATGGCGCAGACGAGGTACTACAGTCAGGTTTTTGAGAACTCGGAAACTGAAGAACTGATCGACATATACGCCGACGAAGGCATTACGGGAACTCGTGAGGACAAGCGTGACGAGTTTCAGAGAATGATCAAGGACTGCCGCAAGGGTAAGATCGACAGAATTTATACGAAATCAATCAGCCGATTTGCCCGAAACACAAGAGATTGTCTGAAAAACGTCAGAGAGCTTAAATCGCTTGGCATTACGATATATTTTGAGAAAGAGAATATTGATACCGCCAATATGACCGATGAAATGATGATAACCATTATGGGCGGTCTTGCACAGGAGGAATCAACTTCGATCTCTCAGAATATGCGGTGGTCTTGTCAAAAGCGTATGGAGAATGGAACTTATGAAATCTCACGTCCGCCATATGGTTATTTAAAAAAAGACGGTATACTGTGTATTAATAAAAAACAAGCTCAAGTAGTCAGAAAAATATTTAATTGGTATGCTAATGGATATGGTCTTGAAGCAATTGCAGATATGTTGAATAATTTGAATATAGACAGTAGTATGAGTGCTGTAAAGTGGCGAGCCGATATAATCCGGTATATTCTGAAAAATGAACGATATATAGGAGACGCTGTATTTCAAAAAAATTATAAAACAGAAACTCTGCCTCATATTGAGAAGAAGAATTATGGGGAAAAACCTAAGTATTATGTATCCGGTATCAACATTCCTATCATAGATAAAGTAACATTCTCTACTGTACAAGATTTACTTGCATCAAAACAAGGTAAGTATATAAATAGCGGTAACATATTATCAAAGAAAATATTTTGTAGTATGTGCGGGTCTACTTATAAATATATAAACTGTCGAGGAAAAGCATATTGGGTATGTCGTACACATAATCATAAAGCAAGTGAATGCTCCAATGGACGAATTTATGAAGGATACATTTATTCATCATTTATCAGATTATGCAATAAATTGTTGTACAATTACAAACAAATTCTTGTGCCTCTCCAAACAGCATTGCAAGATTTAAAGCTGAAAAAATTTAGCGGTAAAACTCAGGTAATGGATATACACAAAGAAATCGCCAAGCTTCGGGAACAAACACACGTACTCGCAAGGCTGAAAACGAAAGGATTTCTGGACGAGGCTAAGTTTATTGAGCAAAGCACAGAGCTTACAGCTAAAATCAATAAACTGCAAACCGAGCTAAAAAAGCTCACACGCTCCGACGATGAGGACGAAACGCTTGATCAAATTGAAATTCTAATCGACTTTTTTGAAAAGCGAGATAATCCGATAACCGAGTTTGAGGAATCTACGTTTGAGAGTATCGTTGAGAAGATCGTGGTTATAGATCAGCATGAGCTGGAATTTCACTTGATCGGCGGATTGAAGTTCAAAGAAAACATATAACAGAAAGTGCCTTGCAGTAAAATTGCAGGGCATTTCTTTGTTGGTTTTGGTACTGGATTTCCGCAGAATTTTGTGATATTGTTGTACATGGAGGTGAAAATAGATGCCAAAAAACAGAGTAATCCCGTTCGGCTACTGCATGAAGAACGGAGAAATAACTACAGATCCGAAAGAAGTTTATGCAGTTGCGACGATTTTCAGCGAATATCTGAACGGTAGAAGTCTGCTTCAAATCGCAAAGCTTATGGAGTCCGAGAACATTCGATATACCGAGGATTCTGACCGTTGGAACAAAAATATGGTCAAGCGGATAATCGAAAATGAAAAGTATCTCGGAACTGACAAATATCCGCAGATAATTGATGAGGATATTTTTAGGCAGGCAAATGAAAAGCGAGTGAGAAAAGCTACTACGCTTAATTTGGTATGCAATGACTTACAGGAAATCAGAAAGGTTACATACTGCACCGAATGCGGTCACAGACTTTCAAGAATCGGAGGCAATTCCAAATATGAAAAATGGGATTGCAGAAATTCCGATTGTTTCAGACTGGAATATCATCTAACAGATCAAATGATAATAGGAGCAGTGCTGACTGTTTTAAACACGGCTATTGCAAATCCAAGTCTATTGGAGTCCGGCGGAGAGATAAGCACATACTCTCCTACTGCTAATGTTATCCGTCAGCAGAATGAGATAAACCATATGACAGATTCTGTTCAATCGGACTTTGATAGAGTGAAATCTGAGATTTTCAAGCTTGCCGAGATGAAGTACGACTGCTGTACTTACAATGACAGTCCACAGAAAACTGACAAAATCAAGACGTTACTCCAAAATCACGAACAATTAAATACTCTCGATATTGGCTTATTCAAAGCGTGTGTTTCACGAATTTGGATAAGCCATTTTTGCACCGTTGAAGTTGAATTTATCAACGGCATACACATCAAAAATATATCAGAAAGGAATGAGAATTGTGTCAACAGCGCCAAATGTAACGATAATTCCTGCGAAAGCGCAGACTGCGGAAAATCGCAGTAAATACCACCAACTGAGAGTTGCCGCATACTGCCGAGTTTCCACCGAACAGGAAGAACAGCAGAACAGCTATCAGGTTCAGATCGCATATTACACAGATTTGATCAATCGAAAAAAGGAATGGACGCTTGCCGGAATTTTTGCTGACGAAGGTATCAGCGGAACTCAGACAAAAAAGCGTACCGAATTCAACCGCATGATAAGGATGTGCAGAAACAAGAAAATCGATCTTGTGATCACAAAATCCATAAGCCGATTTGCCCGAAATACCGTGGATTGCCTTGAATATGTCAGACAGCTCAAAGACTTAGGTATCGGAGTGATTTTTGAAAAAGAGAACATAAACACGATGACAATGACTTCGGAATTTATGATCGCGTTATACGGATCATTTGCTCAGGCAGAATCGGAATCCATAAGTAAAAACGTAAGCTGGGGAAAAGAAAAGGCTTTCCGTGAGGGCAAAGTATCATTCCAGTATAAATATCTTCTCGGCTACAAAAAAGGTGCTGACGGCAAGCCTGAAATTGTACCCGAAGAAGCAGAAACAATAAAGCTGATTTTTAATATGTACCTTGACGGATACACGCTTTTAAATATCGCAGATACGCTTATGCTTCAGGGCAGAAGGACGGCTACAGGCAAAAATATATGGAGCAAAGGAGAGGTTCAACGTATTCTCAAAAATGAGAAATATGTGGGCGATGCACTCCTGCAAAAAAGTTTTACGGTGGACTGCATAACTCACAAAGTGGTGAAAAATAACGGTGAACGTCCTATGTATCTTGTGACAGACCATCATACGCCGATTGTTGACCGTGACACGTTCAACCGAGTACAGCAGGAACTTGCAAGACGAACTTCCAAGCGTAAAATCAGTGATAAAACCAAAACTGAGCAAGGCAAATACAGCGGAAAATATGCGTTATCCGAGCTGCTGATATGCGGTCACTGCGGAACTCCATACAGACGCAGGATATGGTCAAGAAACGGCAAAAAACAAATCGTCTGGCGGTGCATCAGCCGTCTGGAACACGGCAAAAAGTACTGTCCCGATTCACCTACGATAAAAGAAGAACAGCTCCACAAGGCGATAATTCGTGCCATCAATAATTACTACTCATGCCGTAACGATATTGTGAGGATTTTGAAAGCAAATATTGGTTCGGTGCTTGAATGTCAGGGACAGGAGGAAATTCTCGCCGTAGAAAACAGGCTGAAAGAAATTGATCAGGCAAGGACTGATTTAGTCAGCTTGATAGCTTCGGGCGGCTGCGATGAGGATAAGCTTGACAGCGAGTTTGCAAGGCTTTATTCGGAAGAACAGCAGTTGAGCGAACGGCTTACAATGCTGAAATCACAAAATCAGACCTCCGCCGAAACACAGTCCAAGCTTGATAAAATTATGGATATGATAGAACATGAAAAGTTTGAATTGGAAACGTTTGATAACGTGCTTATACGAAAACTGATTGAGTGCGTAAAAGTATTGAGCAAGACCGAAATACTGGTGATTTTCAAGGGCGGATATGAGGTCAGAACGGAAATTGAATAACGATTAAAATTTAAGGCTTGCGGAGAAAATCTGCAAGCTTTTTTGTTGGGAGGAGGTGAGATAAAATTTCAAAAAACTTTGAGGGAATAAAAACTCAGCGTTTCGGTGTGGAAGTAGAATGCACAGGCTTAACAAGGTCGGCGGCGGCAAAGGCGGTCGCAAAGGTTTTAGGTGGCTCTACTGAGCATTTCGGAGGCAGTTATGACAGATATGATGTTTATGATAGTCAGAACAGACGTTGGAAGATCATGTCCGACGCAAGTATCAGATGTACGAATAAGAACGGGTATCCGGCTTCTAAGCTTTACTCTGTCGAGCTTGTAACTCCGATTTTGGAGTATGAGGATATGGCGACTCTTCAGGAAGTGGTACGTTCAATTCGACGAAGCGGAGGTGTTTGCAATGAGTCTACGGGAATCCATATTCACATTGATTTTGAGCCTTATGACGCACAAAAGCTTCGTAATCTTGTAAATATTTTTGCAAGCAAAGAGGATATGCTCTATCAGGCTTTACAGGTAAATTCAGAGCGTGAGCAGCATTATTGCAGAAAAGTTGACAAGCGTTTTCTTGAAGAACTCAACCGAAGAAAACCAACTGATTTGCAGACGATAAAAAGGCTGTGGTACGGCGATGATGCGGATTACCACTCACATTACGATCCGTCACGGTATCATTGTCTAAACTTACATCCTGTGTTTACCGACAACAATATCGAAGTAAGAGCCTTCAACAGTTGTTTGAATGCAGGCGTACTCAGGGCATATATTTCACTGGTTCTGGCGGTCAGAAATCAGGCTCTGACTCAGAAGTCCGCAAGTCCACGAGTAACGCAGAGTGAGAACCCTCGTTATACGTTCAGAACGTGGCTTATCCGAATAGGTCTCAATGATGAGGAGTTCAAAAACTGTAGAAAACACTTGCTTTCACATCTTGAAGGTAATATAGCTTGGAAGAATCCTGAGCAAGCTATAGCTCAGCGTGAAAGGCTCAGACAAGAGCGTATCGCCGCCAGTGAGCATCGTGTCGAGCCTGTAAGCGAGGTTCAACAGGAAAGTGAAAATGTACCCGATGAAAATTACGAGCCGTCAGAAAGCGAATGCAGCGATTTTGTTGAGTACGAGGAAGATGAAGATTTAGATATGGAAATGTCAATGTGATCGGAGGTAAACATGAAGAATAAGCAGTTATATATTGCGTACGGTAGTAACATCAACCTTGAACAGATGAAATATCGTTGTCCCCATTCAAAGGTTGTGGGAACATCGGAGATTAAGGACTACGAGTTGGAGTTCAGAGGTGTTGCAACGATTGTTCCTAATAAGGGAGCGACCGTTCTCGTTCTTATATGGGAGCTTGATGAGAGAGATTTGCCAACTTTAAACCGCTACGAGGGATATCCGAGGTTTTACAGGCAGGAAAAGATGCCCTTTGAACTGGATGGAAAAGCTTGCACGGGTATGGCCTATTTGATGAATTATGGGGAGCTTTCTCCTCCAAGTCCACAGTACTACAATACGATTTTGCAGGGTTACAGAGAGAACGGTCTGGATGAAAAATATCTTCAAACAGCTTTGGAGAATTCGCTGCAGCTTGAGTATTCTGTAAATGATGAATTTGATGAGGACTTTGGTGAAGAATACGACCTTGACGACGATATGCAGATGAAATTTTAAGGAGAGTGACCAAGTGAAATATAAAGGATTTTATGTGAAAATAACTCCAGATACAGATTGCATCGGGAGGATAAGGACGGAAATGACATTCGCTGTAAAGGCTTTACTATTGAAGTTTTTGCGGATGAATCTGAAAAGATTGAGATTGATGTTTTTTCGGCAGCGGTTGATTTTGAGATTTTTGAAAACAGCTTATCTGAGGCTGAACAGTTCGCAAAAGACTATATTGACAGCGAAGAAAAGGAATACCGCAGAATGATAGATGAGTTCAATGAATATTGATCGGGAGGAATAATTTATGATCTCTAAAAATACTTTTGTTACAATGATAGACACTATCAGCGAGGTAATTGAAGAAAGCAAGGCGATATGCGGATGTCCGATACCGGGCAGCTTTTTTGATGAAAATTCAAAATCAGAACTGCTTGCAGGCTGTGATTATCAGCAGGATTTAATAAAAATGTTGGAGGTCGTTATGCTCGACCGTTACAGCATTATTCGTGATTTTCTTTACAAGCGTGATGAGAACGGAGAACTTTTCTTTGGAATTCCACGGGCTGACGGTGTAATCGAGTTTTTTCTTATTTCAACCGCTGAAGAATTATATGATTATCTGTTGGAACAAACGGTTGATATATTATTGAATTTTGTGTCAGCTTTATATGATGACTTTTAAGATGTTGGCTGTACAACTGAGTACAGCCTTTTACATATTTATTTTTCATAATGTCTTTATGTGATAAAATGAACTTGAAAAGAGACCAATATATATGGAACTGATATGGCAAAGAGCTTAAAATAATACTTTTGAAGTATGCATCCATTTGGTCTCAGCAAGACATATATAGCCGTTTGTGAGTTTTTCACAAACGGTTGTTTTTTTGTATTTTCGAGCTTGCTAATCAGTTTTGCTAATTTGCAGCTACAAAAGACTGTTTGTGATTATATGTGCTATTTGCAATTAGAAAGTATTTTACACTATATACTTATTACCTTTATAGTGTTGAATAAGGTTAAGAATATTTCTTTGTTTAATTTTGCTCATCCGGCTTTACTGCTTGGCTAATTATATCGGCAAGATTTTTCTTTGCTTCAATACTGTCAGCATAAACTTCATCTGTGACGGCAGTCGAAGAATGTCCCAACGCTTGAGATATTACTTTAATGGGAACATTCAAGTCAATACAGAGTGTTGCATAGCTATGACGCAAATCGTGAAACCTTACACTGTTAGGAAATCCACAAGCTTTGATAATGCGCTTAAAAGCATGATATAATGTCTGTGGACTCATCGGCTCGCCATTATCACTACAGCAAATCAAATCATAATCATGATATTCTATACCCAAATTTTCTTTCTGAGCATTATTATATATCTGTTTACGCAAAATTAAATCTTCTATATCTTCAGATATATAGAGTACTCTATTGCTGCTCTCACTCTTTAAGGACTTTAAGCCATAATAGCTTTCGTGTTTATCCTTAGTGTTATCTCTGGTAATAGATACTTGTCTCTGTATGTGTAAAGTGTGTTTCTCAGTGTTCAGATCGGAGAATTTTAATCCCAGCACTTCTCCTCGTCTCAATCCCAGAGTAGCAGCAAGCTTAATTTCAGTTTCATATCGGTCACCATTTAGAGCTTCAAAGAGAGTTTTCAGCTGCTCCTTTGATAATAGTTCGCCTTTAAATTTTGGAACTTTAGGAGTTTTGGCTTTTAAACATACATTTGTATCAAGCAGTCTGTCATCAACCGCTGATTTCAGTGAAGTTTTTAAAACATTGTGGATGTATTTGACCGTTTTTGCAGAAAGACCTTTTTCCTCCATAAGAGAAATATAGAACTGCTCCAAAGTCGTAGGTTTCAAATCTTTCAACTTAATTTTACCAATACTCGGTATAATGTGTTTGTGAATATTAGTGTAATAACCATTGATAGTATTTGGCTCAAGCATTTTCTTGTGCAGATTAAACCATTTGCATATATACTTTTCAACCGTCAAAGAATTTGTGGGGATAATCTGATTTAATTCTGCCTTAGCCTGATATATTTTCAAATCTGCCTCTGCTTCCTTTTTTGTTTTATAACCGCCTTTCCATTTTTGGACTCTCTTTCCATTTTCGTCTGTAACGTAGTAGATAAATGTCCATGTTTTGCCACGCTTAAATGGATTTCCTTTTTTGTTATATTCTCTTGATAACGATAGGTAAGGCTTTGAGGTTATCTCCGCCTTTTCCCCCGTCCCACACCGTGCGTGCGACTTTCACCGCACACGGCGTTCTATCAACAAAAATTTTGATAATAACTTACACAACTTCAACTTAAAATAAATTTCATTCAATAACATCAAGACCTGCCTGCTTTCGCAGTTTATTCAGCTTAATAATTTGATTACGATTTAAATTCAACACACTCATATAATGTTTGATGACAGCCTCATCTGTTGCGTGCAATAAAATGTGTACATCATCTGTAAGAAGTATAAGGTTGCTGTAGTTATCCTTTCCGCCCAATTTTACAGGAATTTTATGATGACAGTGCATTTTTCCGATTTTTAAAATTTGCTTTGTAATTGCGCATTTTCCCTTCTGTGCGCAATATAGGGATAATCTGTTATCGTTGTATTCTATACTTCTTTGTTTGACCGGATTTCTCATCAAATGATAAAGAATATCCATGTTTATTGCTTCCAGATTTTTATGAATTTCAATTCTGCCTTCAGGAGTATATTTATTGACACTCCTCTTTTTGTCTAAAGGCGTTTTATGCCTGACATATCCAATTGGAATCAGTGCGAACCCATAGGCATATATAAGCTGTTTGCTTTTCCCATAACGCTTTTTAATCAAGCTGCTGCAAATTCCTTGGTTTGAAATATTTTCTTCAAGTCTTACTTTAAGACTCTTGCTGATTGGAAAGGCTATTTTTGCAAAATCCTGACTTGCATTTGTTGCCAAACGATAAAAATTGTGTTCGCCCATTACAAACGCATTGTAATTTTGTACTGCCTCATATGCAGTTTTTCGATCGTCAGGCTTTTGAATTTTATGAATATGATATTTTGCTTTTTGCTGAATATTTTTCAGCGCCTTGTCAGATATATGAGAATGAATCACATAGCGTTTTGTCCCGTTAGGATACTTTCCTTTCTCACAGACTTTTAGTTTAAACCCTAGAAATTCAGAATAATGAAGTTTAGATAACTGCATATTCTTTTCAGCTTGTGCAAGAGCCGTTTCGCAGCTGCGATTTGGTCTGAATCCATTGCTTTTATTGTGGAATTTAGCTTCACAGATTGGTTCTAATACTTGCAGTATACACTGCTGTATCAGCCTGTCCATACTCGTAGGTATTCCCAATGGTCGCTTTTTAATTGGGTCGCTTGATTTTGGTATTTCAACTCTGCGAACCGCCTGCGGAATGTACCACTGAAATTTCTTTCTCACATATTCAATTAGTCTTTCGTCCTGCCATTTAGCAAGGTCTTCAATCGTTTTATTATCTACGCCAGCCGTATAACTTCCATTGTTTTTCTTGATATTTCTGTAGGCAAGTTTGATATTTTCTCCTAAAGTAATAATTTCAACCAAATTTTTAAATATCTTTCCTCGCTCGCTTTGTTCATAAAGTTTATCCTGAATACTTTGAAAATCATAATATTCGGCATTGCGCAGCTTTTGGCTTTTTAGCGATTTTATTTTTAGTTGTCAAAGTCGGCTTTTCTCCTTTTAAATATACTATGCCTTTCTTAGTCATACTCGAACCTTTGATATTTGTGTAATTATTTTGTCTTGATTTTTATTGACTGGAGCCTATCCCTCCGCTATGTTTCCATAGCTTCATTGGTACTGTGGCTCCGCTTTCCGTCAGATTAAAATGAGTTATACCTATGGGATTTCCTCATTAACGCTTCTTTGTGTGTAATCACTCCACGTTCTGACATTACCACGTTCCGATAATCCAATCTGTTCATATATATTCTTAGGTTTGCCCTCTGAGCCTGTATGCTTGACAATGCCTGTAACATTGTAAGGAGTTTCATACCATGCAATTTTACTAATCCTCACATACCCCACATCCGTGGTAACAGCATTTCTGCTGCTCGCATTCTTTAGACCCGTACAATCGGACATTCGCTCGGTAACCTTGCAGTTACATCCTAACCATAAATATTTTATAGACCCCCGGCATATAGGCAGCACCGTTCACCTCTGAACGACTTTCCACAGCTTTATCTGTTTGGGCTGCTCTCTGCCGACTTTAACGTGCTTTATACATCGCCGCTATTACACGCAGCTTTGCATAACGTAACCTCAGGGGAGGCGTTTCGGGGCGTTACTCCTTCATTCCACCTCTTGGATTATCAGTTCTCCTAACTTGAGAACTTTACGTTCTTTTATTAGTGCCTGACCTTTTCAATTAGAAACGTGTCGCACGCAAGGGAATCCTCCGCATATAAGGTCGAAATCGGGCAGTTCATTTGGGTCGATTTTTCTTGCGTCATCGTAATACACCTCGTTTCTTGTATCGTACATTGTTTCGTATGCTTTTTTAGCATATTTATCGACCTCGCAGTAACCGACGCACTCAAATCCGCCCGCTTTTTCAAGTCCCGAACGGAATCCGCCGATTCCTGCAAAGATATCGAAATATTTTATCATTTATCACCGTTCCTTTCCTTTTTGCAATAAAAAAACGGCTAAGCTTTTTCAAAACTTAACCGTTACATCGTTATATCCATTTCGGGTTCTTCAGTCAAATCTTCCGACTGAATGTTGTTCATTTCTTCCTCCGTCTGCAAGCTCCAACTGTCATCTGAATTCCAGAAGCTGACATTTACCTCTCCGATATCTATTCTGATATATTTCTGCTCGAGCGATTCACCCCAACCGTCACTCAGCTGTCCCGAACAGTAATCTATGAATTTGGCTAACGCCTCATAGGACAGCTCTCCGACCACTTTTGCCGTAATAACACCTGTCAGCTCTCCATTTATGACCTCAACGGAGCAATGCGCCGAATACACTTTGTTATTCAACTCGTCATTATCATCTTTCGGGTGATACCAATGCATAAGCCCACGCTCACGTTCTTCGGGCAAGTTGTTTTCCTTGATGCCATGATTGATCTGGTCAGCGTATTTTGTCATATTTTCGTTATCAAGGATACAGCACTCATGCGGATAATTCTCAATATGCTGATATATCTCCAAGGGACAGCATAATCGCATTTCATGAGCGTGAGTTTGACAATACTGCTCCCATATCAGTTTTGCCTGCGGTATAAATTGGGAGTATCTTGCATAGGCTGCACCCTCTGCCTCTATCAGCAAGCCGTCGCCCTGTACCTTATCATATATCAGCAGGCAGTGATAATTATTATCGCTGTCGCAGTACATCAGATCAACATTCTCAGCGATCAGATCATTGTCACGCAGCGGATGTCTTTTCAGATTTTCAAACTTAGAGTGGGGAACTGCTATCGCTTTTTCCACTACACAGGATTTTGTTTTGAACTCGGACTCCTTACGGAGCAGATTTGTGTTGATTATCAATTTTTCATTCATCGACTTCACCTTCCTTTTTTTGCAGCTTTCTTGCTTTTGTCATTTCGCCCTGAAAACAAAAAAGCCGCTTTGTTTAACATCACTTCAATTCGTGATATTAGACAAAACGGCTTTTTAAACTTTGTGAATTATTTTATATATAAAAAAGGCAGATTTAAGATTTTTTCTCTCAAATCTGCCTTGAATTTTTCCTAAATATCCCTTTGCATCGGTTCGAATCCTTTTTCCTTGTAAAAATCCCTAAAAAGCATCTACGGTTTTGACCTTGAATTTTTTGCTCTCGGAATGTGAAAAATCCGCTATAAATAGCGGATTTTTCGGTGTACATCTTTTTTATTGTCCAAGTATGTCTTGTGACTATAAAATAGATGAATGAATCTTCCATAAATATAGAGTTAAAAATATTTTATCTAAAATAAACTAAATGTTAAAATAACTAGACTTTTATTTTTTATTTCACTAGATATCAAATATATAATAGATTAGTTCTGTAACAAATTGCCATAAGGCACTTCCAATAGCCGACAATGCTATAACAATAACCGCATATTCAAATAGACTCTTTTTACTAATACGTTCATTATTAATTACAAAATTAAAATTATAATGTTTTTTAGATAGTTCACGCCATTGATATGTTATAACTTTATCACAATCAAATTTAAACGGAATGTAATAACTACATAAATTATTCTCTAATTGACGAATTTTATAACATTCTCTATCATCTATATCATACTGTTCTTTGCAAAAAACAGAAACTACTATCTTTTGAACAGCTTGAAATGATAGTTCTGGTATACACCTTATTTCTTGAGGCAAAGATCTTACCTCATTGATTTTCATAATATAGTTGAACTGACACTTAATAACAGGACTTTCAAATAGAGATTTCAAATTTTGTTTTCTATTTTCGAACAAAACATCTAAAGTTTTATGTGGCATCCTAAATCTTATGTAAATTTCATTTTGGCTTAATATTTTATGAACACAACTAATATCAAAATATATTATAGTGCCTTGATCGCAATTTTCAGTATATATATTTAAAAAAGTTGATTTTATAATATTCTCTGTCCTACCATTATATTCAATTTCAATTATTGGGCTATTGCTAGATGATGTAATTTTACAATAAGCATTGAAAATTTCCCTGGCAACAGATTCATTTCCTAAACTGGCAGATAAATCAACAATTTCAGATTTAGTAACAAAAAAAGGAACAAATATCCCTATTTTATTGACTTGATTTACCTCATATACCCTTATGCCAAACTCAATAAAACTACAAAATGATGGCATTAACCATTCATTAATGTGTACATCAATTTGTTTTTTGTTTCCATATAACCATATTGCAAATCCATCATTAGCAAATACTTTTTGTTTCATTAACAACATCTCCCCTTATTTATAATTACATATTACGTGCATGATGCAAACAAAAAGATGATCAATTATTGTTTTAAAAATTCGGTATTCGTGCAATTGCACGAATACCGAATAAATTTTTCTATTGAGAACTCACTATCCACAACTTAAGATATAAACCGATGCAGTTCGTGGATGAATAATATTAGTTTTCACGCAATACCCCAATTATTACAATTCCTTAAGTTGTGAATATTGATTGAAAATTACAAAAATCTTTTATAAAACAGAACTTATTCTGATTATCACGAAAACAAATTATGTTGAAATATTTTCACATTCAGCACAGAAGTTAAAGGCTTGACACCCACCTTTACATCGCTCTTTATGTTGACAAGACATACAATACACAGGCAGTGTAAAACTTTCAGTTTTTGTCCATATTTCTCTTAATTCTTTCAATGATTGTTCTGAAACATTTCCAATTACTGAAGAAGTAAGATATCCACATGGAATAGCATCACCTGAAGGTTGAATAACCATCATTCTATTACCAGCAGGGCATGAAGCAATTTTAATTGTATCAGGAATTACCAAGTCACGATGTAAAGTTCCTTCCATAAGTTTTATTCTCAATTGTGGATACATGTTGGATTTAAATATTTTTAGAATTGTCTCCAAGGCTACGAATTTTTCTTTAGAAGTTGTTAATAATTCTGGATAATGCAATGCACGTCCGGCAGGAATAATATGTTTAACTTCCCAATCGAAAACTCCCAAATCTACAACTAAATCTATAATTTTGTCAAGTTCTTGATAATTTAATTTAGTTACCGTAGTTCTAATGCTAACCGCAACGCCTTCGTTAACCAGTGAAATTATACCGTTCTTTGTCTTTTCAAATGATCCATTGCCTCTTAATACATCATGTGTTTCTGCAGATGCACCATCTAACGAAACTCTTGCTTCATTAACACCCGCAATATGTAACTCTCCAGCAATTTGAGGTGTAATGAGTGTCGCATTTGTTCCCAAGATAATAGGTATTGATTTGCTAGAAGCATAAGAAATGAAATTTATAAGTGAAGGATGTTCTAATGGTTCACCACCTGTAAAAAATAATTGAGTATTTTCAAGTTCTGCAAGTTGATCAAATAACTTATACCACTCTTTATCATCTAGAGTAGTAGTATCAGACTCACTATCAGAATTTGCAAAACAGTGTAGGCACTTTTGATTACATTTATTTGTTATTTCTACAAATAATGTAAATGATTTTTCATTTGATGGAAACCATGGCTCCGAAGCATATGTTATTGATTCCATTATCACTTCTCCATATTAATAAGATATTCAACAACTCTTTTACCAAGTTCATAAACTGCTTTTTGTCCATTATTATCCTTTTCAGCATCCCCAAACCCAGTTGCAAAAACCTGTGCGCCAATACCAGGATTTGTATTTATTGGTATGGAAATAATACCTTGTGAGCCAAAAAAGTGAAGTATTGTATCAATTGCGTTAGCATGTCCCCAAATCTTACCAACAGCAATAGCACCGCCAATCTTACCTCTCAACTGGTTGCCTTGTTGTTTTAATGGTCGGCAACGATCAAGAAAGCATTTTAACCCACCAGAAATGCCACCATAATAAACGGGACTTCCAATAATAAGAGCATCAGATGCTGATAATTTCGGCAAAAGATTCTGCATATCATCATTTATATGGCATTCTCTTGTTTTACAACAGCCGCATCCATCACAAGGGTGGATATTGAAATCAGATAAACTTATCAACTCTGTTTCAACACCCATATCTTCTACAGCTTTTAATGAAGATTTCACTGCATACTCTGTGTTTCCACCCTTTCTTAATGAGCCAACAATTCCTACTACTTTCATTTTTTCCTCCGTTCTGTTACATAGTAGCAACAAGTATTTAATATTTATAAAAGCATGTAAATTGCTTTTATTTCAGAAATATAATATTGAAAAGCAATGTAACTTTATTACATCACTTTAATTCATCTTGTAATTTTTTGTTTCCGTTAAATAGGATTTTATCAATATCTGAAATGTTAGGCTTTGATTCTGGAGTTAAATAGCCAGGACGTTTTTCGTTTAAATTAATGTCCGCAATAAGTAATCCCTCACCTTCGTTTGATGAAAAGGAGGCTATTTGGCACGGGTATTTAGTTTCGTCTCTTTTTAACTTATTTAAGTATATCCTATCCATAAAACCAAAAATACTGGATAATCCTTCTATAATAATTGTATCTGTATGAAATAAACAGTTTGAATAGAGAATATAAATTCCTATTTGACAATTATGGCATCTAGAGTTCATCTTCTCAAAAAAACGATCAGAACCATTGTTCATACTTAAAACACAAAGAAAGTCTATTTCATTTTTGCAAATATCTTCCACTAAAGCGTCGTTTAAAAAATCAGCACAAATTAAAACTCCAAAACTTCCAACGATTGTATTTTTGAAAACAATTGTCTTTTTTCCACCCACAGCACCTGAGTTTTTATTTGGAGAGAGTTCCAATGGCGAAGGATGAATTTTTTCTATAACATACGGATTAGACATTCCAGGAATAAAAACAGGACAACAATTAACTCTTAAATTATTATAATAGCTTCCACCAATGATTACTATATTATTATCAGTAGAGTATGCTTGTAATTTTTGGTTTAAAGAGATATCACCTGATAATTCTGGTAGTAACAGAAGATCAAGATTAATATTAGCGGCCTTTAACAGAATATTGTCAATAGTATTTGAAAGTTTCATTAAGTCAGGTTTTAATAGTTGGATATTATTGTCAAAATGTAATATTTCCGTCAACTCTATTTGTGCTATACCAACACGAATGTAATTTTTTTTGGAACTTTTAAGATTTATAATTTCAACAGAAGATTCAAGATGAGAGTTATTATCCATAGACTGTATCGTAAAATCATTGTTCTGAATTCTTTTTCCGTTGTCTATTAAAATAGTTGACTTTTTCCAACAAGATGTCAAATGCTGTCTTAAAAAAATTATAAATTCTGGATCACTTTTAAATATTAAAGCTGATTCAGAAAAATTTTCTGAATGAGTACAACTGTAGGCCATCACTCCATCAATTATCGCAATATCCAAAGATTGTGTTTCAGTATTATGTTCCGAATAGGCTAATGAAAACGAAGCAATTCCTTCAAACTCTCTAAGTTTTTTCAATATTGGCACCTCGTAAAAAGGGCAATTACCAATTACAATACATTGACAATATACATTCTCTAAAAAATTGACAGTAAGAAATTCAAGAAATTTAAGGCAAGATGATGTGAACTCATTTCTATTAATCGTTGAATAAGTAAAATGAAGCTCAATACTTCTTTTAGCATTTTTAAGATTATCTAGCATGACATTTGTTTTTAGTATTTGAATACCAGAAGAGATCCCTTTTATAAATTTACCTATTAGAAGTTTTCCTTGCTTTTTTTCACTATTGGGCATATTTAAAGTGTACGTACTAGAAACACTATACGGTTTACATTCTGGAGTAAAAGAATTAAACAAATCAAGCAATGATTCTTCTGTGAAAAATTGATGAATATTTTTTATTTCTGGTCCCACAGTATTTTCAAATGTGTTTTCATCAATTTTTTTTCCTGTACCATATCTATAATCTTCAACTGAAAGAACAGCTATAATAATCCTACCACCTGGAATCAATGTTCTATACATTTCATTTACCATTTCTTTTGCTTTACTTGGACTTAAATGATGTATTGCTGTAGATGTAACAAAAGCATGGACAGTATTATCTTCAAAAGGCAGCCTTGTTGATGCTTGATGTATTGTTTCGATTTTACACTGTTTGCTAAGTGCTCGACCAGAAACTATATTTAAATTGTTTTTATTTCTATCAACTGCAGTAACATTAAGTCCTAACTCTGATAGACCAATAGCATGTCCACCAACCCTACATCCAAGTTCAACAACATTAACAAGTCCCATTCGCCGTAAATTACGACCAAAATCAATTATAGAAGGCAAAGGATCTTTCCATATAAATTGATTTTGCTGTTCGTCTGTTGGTTTGTAAATATCCATTCAACCGCTCCTTTTTATCATATAATTTTACTTAAATATTTATTATCTTTTTCGCTATTACAACATTTTCTTTTATTATAGTCATCTAAAAAAAATTAAAACTAATCGAAGATAATATACAATTATCTTCGATTGCCTATGAGAACAAGTTCTAAAATTATTTCAAAGTTGCAAGATAATCTTCATTCAAATCAAAATATCTTAATGCACCAACGACTTTTAATGCCGGTCCTTTCATCTTGGATTAAAAATTGTACCTACTGTGTTTTCACACTAATTATTTGAAATTTCGTTTATACTCGTTTTCTACCACATTTAATGTATCATAAAAGCACAAGAAAAGTCAACCCTTTTACATTAAATGGTCGTTTTTCTACATTAAATGGTCATTTTTTATCATTTTCCAACATATATTCCTCAATTAATCTTAAATACTCTTTTTCCTCGCAGTCAATATAATCTTTGGCGAACTGTTCGGCTTCTGCAAGACTGTTTTTCACCAATTCAAAATCAACCGCAGCAGAAAAAACATCTATACCAACTTCTTCTGATTCGTCCACAAAAACTTCAATTGTGAAGCCTTCACAAATAACTATTTCGCCGTTTTTATTCTCCCTTAACAACCTTGTATCGGGAGTAATTTTCACAAAAAATCCTTTGTATTTCATACCGTCATCCTCCTAAAATTTCAGCTGAAGATCATCTTCAAAATCTTCATCAAATTCTTCCCCCATAAATTCCTCATGATGAAATGAATTTTCAAGAGCCGTTTCCAGATAGAACTCATCCAATCCATTCTCTTGATAACCCTGTAAAATAGTGTTGTAATATTGCGGACTTGGCGGAGAAATCGTTCCACGATTCATCAGATATGCCATGCCCTCGTAGGATTTTCCATCCATCTCAAAAGACATCTTTTCCTGCCTGTAAAGGCTCGGATAGCCCTCGTACCTGTTTAATATGGGCAAATCCCTTTCATCAAGCTCCCAGATCAGAACGGGAACGCTTGCATTTTCTTTCGGAACTATCGTGGCAACACCTCTGAATTCCAATTCATATCCCTTGATTTCGGACGTTCCCACAACCTTTGAATGGTGACATCGGTACGCCATCTGTTCCAAATTAATATTGCTGCCATAGGCGATATATAGCTGTTTTTTACTCATTGTGACCTCCGTTACATACTCATTTCAAATATTTCTTCTTGCTCATATTCTTCGTACTCCACAACTCCTTCACATTCGCTCACTGTCGGCTCTGAAATCTCATCGGGTACATTTTCGATTTCTTCTCTGACCTCGCTTACAGGCTCTACACGCTGCTCACGGGCGGCAATACGCTCTTGTTTCAGCCGTTCACGCTGTTTTATTGCATCTTCGGGATGAAGCCAAGCTATATTGCCCTCAAGATGTGAAAGCAGATGCTTACGGCAGTTTTTAAACTCAGGTCCATTTAATCCAATACGAATCAGCCAGCAGCGAAAAGTATATAGTGGATTTTCACTTTGCGTCACACGGGGACTGGCGGATTTCTGCGTTAAAGCCTGATTGCTGACCGCCAGAACCAGTGAAATATACGCCCTCAGCACGCCTGCGTTCAGGCTGCTGTTAAAGGCTCTCACTTCAATATTGTTGTCCGTAAACACCGGATGTAAATTCAAACATCGATACCGAGACGAGTCGTAATGGGAGTGATACTCGGCATTATCGCCGTACCACAGTCTTTTAATCGTCTGCAAATCCTTTGGCTTTTTCCTGTTTAATTCCTCAAGAAAACGCTTGTCAACCTTTTTACAATAGGTATTTTCACGATCGGAATTGACCTGCAGAGCTTGATACAGCATATCCTCTTTACTGGCAAAAATATTCACCAGATTCCTAAGCTTCTGCGGATCGTAAGGTTCAAAATCGATGTGAATATGGATTCCCGTTGACTCGTTGCAAACGCCGCCGCTTCGCCGAATGGCGCGCACAACCTCTTGTAAAAGTGCCATATCTTCATATTCCAAAATCGGAGTTACAAGCTCAACGGAGTGCAGTTTTGAAGCCGGCTCTCCATTCTTGGTCGTGCATCGAATGCTTGCGTCGGACATAATTTTCCAACGTCTGCCCTGACTGTCATAAACATCGTATCGGTCATAACTGCCGCCGAAATGCTCCGGCGAACCGCCTAAAACCTTGCTTATCGCCTTTGCAGCAGCAGCTCTTGTAAGTCCGGTACACTCGACCTCCACTCCGAATTTTTGCGTTTTTATGCCCTCAAAATTTCCCGACAAATTATCATCTCCCTCCAATAAAAACAGCCTGTAAAATTCAATTTACAAGCTGTTTTTTTATTATTCGATCTCGGTTTTTACTTCATATCCGCCCTTGAAAATCACCAGTATTTCAGTCTTATTAAGCACTTTTACGCACTCGATCAGCTTGCGAATAAGCACATTATCAAAGGTTTCCAACTCGAATTTTTCATGCTCTATCATATTCATGATCTTATCAAGTTTTGCCTGAGTTTCGGCAGAAGTCTTATTCTGCGATTTTAGAATTCCAAGCCGTTCGCTAAGCTGCTGTTCCTCACCGTAAAGCTTTGCAAACTCGCTGTCAAGCTTGTCCTCATCGCAGCCGCCAGAAGCTATCAGCATTACCAAATCATTTCTCGCATTATCGATTTCTTTCAGACGTTTTTCGGTTGCTAAAATTTCTTCCTGATACTGACATTCAAGGACTGTCCCGATATTCGCTTTTAGAATCCTCGCAATATCATCACGGCAGGAATAGTAATTATTTATCGCTCGGATAATGCCTTTGTGCAGATTTTCTTCCTTTATCGTCGGCGAGTCGGGACAGTATTTTTTGCCGTGTTCCAGACGGCTGATGCACCGCCAGACGATTTGTTTTTTGCCTCTTGCCGCCCAAGTGGTTCTGCGATAGGGAGTGCCGCATTTTCCGCAGATAAGCAGTTCCGTAAGAGCATATTTACTGCTGTATTTTCCTTGCTCGGTAGTAGTTTTATCGCTGATTTTACGCTTATGGAACGCCTTGCAAGCTCCTGCTGAACTCGATTGTAGGTATCACGGTCAACTATCGAATCATGGTGGTCTGTCACAAGGAACATGGGGCGTTCACCCTTATTTTTCACCACTTTATGAGTAATGCAGTCGAGAGTATATGTCTTTTGCAGAAGAGCGTCACCAACATATTTTTCGTTTTTCAGAATACTGCTTATAAGGGATTCATTCCAAATTTTCTTGCCAGTGGCAGTTAAAAATCCGCTGCTTTCGAGAACTTTTTTTATATTCCTCATGCTGTATCCGTCAAGAAACAGCTTATAAATCTGCCTTACTATTTCCGCTTCTTCGGGAACTATTTCCGGCTTGCCGTCCGCACCTTTTTTGTACCCGAGAAGATGCTTATACTGGAACGATACCTTGCCCTCACGATAGGCCTTTTCCTTGCCCCATGAAACATTTTTTGAAATAGATTCACTCTCCGCCTGAGCAAAACTTCCGTAAAGTGCGATCATAAATTCCGATGTCATAGTCAGCGTATTTATAGATTCCTTTTCAAAAATCACGCCGATTCCGAGATCTTTCAACTGTCTTACGTATTCAAGGCAATCCACGGTATTTCGAGCAAATCGGCTGATTGATTTTGTTATAACAAGATCAATTTTCTTATTTTTGCACATCCTAATCATTCGGTTGAATTCGGTACGCTTTTTCGTCTGAGTACCTGAAATTCCCTCATCTGCAAAAATTCCGACAAGCGACCATTCTTTTTTTCGGTTGATCAAGTCGGTGTAATATGCGATCTGAACCTGATAGCTGTTCTGCTGTTCTTCCTGTTCGGTGGAAACTCGGCAGTATGCGGCAACTCTCAGTTGGTGGTACTTATTACGATTTTCAGCAGTCTGAGCTTTCGCAGGAATTATCGTTACATTTGACGCTATGGGCATTTTTATTCTTCCTTTCAGTGATATTTTTTATGGTTATTCCGTTGATAAACTCGACATCAATTGTACAAAAATGGCTTATCCAAATTCGTGAAACACACGCCTTGAATAAGCCAATATCGAGCGTATTTAATTGTTCGTGAGTTTCAAGCAGTGACTTGATTTTCTCTGTTTTCTGCGGATTCTCATTGTAGGTACAGCAAGTATATTTTAACTCTGCAAGCTTAAAAATTTCCGACTTGATTCTGTCAAAATCAACCTGAGCAGAATCCATCATCTGATTGATTTCATTCTGCTTACGAATTATATCGGCAGTAGGGGAATATACGCTTATTTCACTACTGTTTTCAATCAAATTCGGATTCGCAATCGCCGTATTCAAAACAGTCAGAACTGCTCCGATTATCATTTGATCTGTCAGTTGATATTCTAATTTATAGCAGTCGGGATTCCGGCAGTCCCACTTTTCATGACGGCAGTTACCGCCGATTCGGGATAACCTATGACCGCATTCTGAGCAGTATGTGCGCTTCCTGATCTCCTGCATATCTTCCGGAATTACGTTGACAGAGGTTGCTTTTCTGATTCGCTTTTCATTTGCTCGATTGAAGATATCCTTATCTATTATCTGCGGATATTTGTCAGTGCCGAGGTACTTTTCATTTTCAATTATCCGCTTTACCATGTTTTTGTTCCAATGGTCAGAATCGGCGGTATAGCGGATTTTCTCTGATTTCATCAGCCTTGCGATTTGCAGTAAACTGCTACCGTTTAGGTATTCCTCAAAAATTCTGACAACCGCTCTGGATTCCGTAAGTTCCTTGATTATCTCGCCGTTTTTCATGCAGTATCCAAAGGGTATTGTGCGATTTTTTGCCATTTTCATCATCTCCTTTCAACCAACAAGGATACCACAAATTTCTGTGAAAATCCAGTACCAAAATCAACAAAAATATGCCCTGAATTTATATTTTATCAGAGCATATTTTTTTTATTTTTTCTCTAAATTTCAGACCTCCAATTAAGAAAAATTCCAGCTCATTCTGATTTATAACCACAATTTTTTCTATTAGAAATTCAAATGCAGACTCATTAAATTCTGGAATCGGATTTTCACGCTTTTCAAAGTAATCTGTCAATATTTCAATCTGTTCAAGTATTTCATCATCGTCATCAGAACGAGTGAGTTTTTTCAGTTCCGACTGCAATTTATTTATTTTTGCCGTAAGCTCCGTGGTCTGTTCAAGATACTTCGCATTGTCCAGAAATCCTTTAGTTTTCAGCCTTGCAAGGACATGGATCTGCTCCTTTAATTTGGCGATCTCTTTGTGAATATCCATAACGTTGGAATTACCGTTAAAGCGGCGAATTTTCAGTTCCTGTAACGCTGTTTGCAAGGGTACAAGAATCTGTTTGTAGTTGTAAAATAGCTTGTTGTACAATCTTATAAAAGCTGCATATATTTCACTTTCCAAAATCCAGCCGTTCTCACACAGATTCGCCTTTATATCATGTGTTCGGCAAGTCCAATATCGTTTTCCGTTGCAATTCTTAAATTTATATGTTGCTCCACACTTTTGACAATAAATTCTTTTTGATAAAATCAGATGATTATTAATATGTTTCACATTCCTTGATCTCAGTAATTCCTGAGCCGTTTCAAAAGTTGCTTTTTCGATTATCGAATCATTGACTTCTGTAACGTAATATTGTGATTTTTCGCCATGATTTTTCTTTTTCATGTGCGGAAGAGTTTCTGTAATATAGCTTTTCTGATACAGTGCATTTCCGATATACCGCTCATTTTTCAACACATACTGCACCGTCTTTGCTTGCCAGGGTACACATCGCCGTCCGCTGGAAATATTCGTTTCATTCAACATATCGGCTATTTTTCTCAATCCATATCCCGAAACATACCATTCGAACATCTGTCGAACTATTTCAGCCTGACTTTCATCAACAGCCAATTTTCCGTTTTCATTTTTGAATCCGAAAGGCGGAGTAGAATTTCTATATGTTCCATTCTGCATACGTTTCTGAATGCTCCAGCGTACATTCTGCGAAATTGATGTTGATTCCTCCTGAGCCAATCCGCCCAGTATAGTTATCATCATTTCATCGGTCATATTCGCAGTATCAAGGTTCTCTTTTTCAAAATATATCGTGATTCCAAGCGATTTAAGCTCACGGACATTTTTTAGACAATCCCTTGTATTTCGGGCGAAACGGCTTATTGATTTTGTGTAGATTCTGTCAATTTTACCCTTTCGGCAGTCTTTCATCATTCTTTGAAACTCATCACGCTTGTCCTCACGAGTGCCTGTAACGCCCTCGTCCGCATAAATATCGATCAGTATTTCAGTTTCTGAATTTTCAAAAACTTGACTGTAATACCTTGTCTGAGCCATGAAGGAGTTAAGCTGATCCTCGCTGTCAGAACTTACTCGGCAATATGCAGCGCATCGAATCATCACACTTTTTTTCTGTTATTATTGGCTGTATCACCGTTACTGTAGGCATATTTTCACGCTCCTTTCAACCAACAAGGATACCACATTTTTTGTAAAAATGGTATCACCATACCTGACAAATTTACTTGTCGGAATCTGTGATATTCATACATTTATCGGCGTCTGATGCTGCTATGCAAAGGCACATTGTAAATACTCCTGCAGTGCCGCCAACCATTAATCCTGCTATAAATCCTAACATTTTATCCTCCTATGCAGCGTCCTTTGAGGACGGAAATTCTTTATAAATTTCATCTGTATTTTTGCTGCTGAAATTCTGTTTTTCTTCTGTTTCAAGAATTTTACCGAGTTTGCTTTCCATGAAAAGTTCAACTAAAAATTCAGCAAATTCTGCCTGTCCGAATTTAGTCATTAACATTCACTCCGATGCTTATTTTCATTGCCATATCTACTTTTTCCATAATTTCCAAACCTACCGAACCTACATAATCTTTTAGTCTGTTACGATCAATTGTGCGTATCTGTTCCGCAAGAATAACAGAATTTTCAGACAGCATTTTAGAACCGAAAATGCGAATGTGAGTAGGCATATTTGTTTTCTTCGCCGACGAAATTGGCAGCACGACTACCGTCGGACTGTACTTATTCCCCACGTTATTCTGCACCACCAGAACAGGTCTGATTCCGCCTTGCTCTGAACCGATTATAGGATCAAGATTCGCATAAAAAACATCTCCACGTTTTACAATCATTTTATATTTTTCCTCCTGATCTTTATGTAATACTGCGATCTGCCAAACGCAAACCGCAGTAATAACTCGTTTTGCCTTCGTCTGATTTTCAGACGATTTTCCATGATATTTATTCTCAATATCCGTCATGGCGGAACTTTACAAGCGATCGGCAGCTTACCGATCTCATGGAAATCTCATCCCACTATGGTTCTCATAGAGCCGCCCCCATTGCTTGAGTCTGTGGCTGGACGGAAGTATCATTATCCTCACACGTTTCATTGCCGTTCCGGAAAGCTGTTCCGGATTTTGAAACTGCATATTTGTCGCTCGCTCTTTCGAGGTCATGGCGTATGGCTTCTGCGGCTGACGATTTTTTGACCGTCCGCGTGATTAACGTACCTGCAAAGTTGATATTCAATTTTCAAATTTCAAAAAGGATTTATTTTTCCTTTCGCTTGTATAGGGGAAGAAGTCAGAGATTTAACAACCATTTTTTTCTAACTTTTTAAAAGTTTGTGAAGTTTGCACAAAATATTGCTTTTCTTCTTGTTTATATTTTGCTGTGTTGTATGCATTAAAGATGCACACTCTGATTCTGTTTTGTTTTCAAAATATAGCATAACTATCAACTCACGCTCTGCTTTCGACAATAATTCAAGGTTGTTATAAAGCTTTTCTATAAACATTTTGCGGTCTGTTTCCGTTTCAACATTGTAATCAGTCATAAACTCCTTGAAATTTTCAAACGCATTTTCATGTCCGCCGATCAATGCCGAAAACTGTATTTCATGCTTGTAAAACGACTCGTTATTATCATCTATGTTCCACTGTGTTCTGTTGTAATGTGTGCGAACTTCGTCGCTCACTTCGACTTCCACAACTTTTTTCGATATAATATCGTAAACACGCACTGTGTTTTTCTTCATTTTTTCACCTCCGTTCGATTTGAAATCAAACGAAGGCTATGGGTATCTGGCTACATTGCATTGCCATTTCTGAGTAAAAAAAGGCATAAAAAACTCCATTCTGCTTTTAAAGCAAAATGGAGTTTCTCCAAAAACAAAAAGAGCAGGAATCGACAATAGCTTTAAAAGCTGCTTGTCAAACTCCTACTCTATATTGTATATACGTGGTGTCTGTATTAAGTCAGAATATATTATTTTAATTTCTTTATGGCATTTCCAACATTTTATCACAACTATATAGGATATACAATGTTGAGCTATTAGATTTTCATCTACAACAATATCAAATAATCTGCCGTTACATATTGGACAGCGTACCTGATACTGTGTTTTTTTCTGTTTTTTCACATTATCTTTATCGCCTCTTTTAGCTGAACAGCTAAAAACTATTTCAATAATTTTGCGGCTTATACCGCAAAATTACTGTTCATTTTAGTGAAAGAAATTCTATAAACTTCTTCCAGTCCTCATCAGATGCATCAACTTTCATTGCATATCGCAGAGCATCCTTTACAGTTTTTCTTGATTGAATATATTCTGATATATCAGGGCAAAATTCACCCGATACCTTGCTGTATAATTCATAAAAGCAAACAACTTCATCTTCATTAAGCTCGAATACTACAATCATTTTCTTCAGAAGCTGAATATCCGGATTTACTCTTTTGCTTCGCTCAAGCTGAGAAAGATAGCCTGTTGATATACCAACTCTTTTTGCTAACTCAGTTGCTGTCAAAGAGAACTCTTTTCTTTTTTCGGATATGAACTGACCGAAATCAGTTGCATAAATCATTGTTTATTTATTTCTCGCTTTACTGCTCATTCATATTTTCAGATTATATATTCCCCTCTATTGCAAAACTTGTATCAACCGTATAGTTTCTCGTATTCATTGATGGCAAAATTATCTGTCATACCGGCAATATAATCACAGATCATTCGCATTAAACATATATCCTTACTATTCAGTCCGTCTCTGCGGTAAGAAGTAATATCGGATTCAAATTTGTGGCGAATTTCTCCAATATCTCCCATATAGTCTATATCTGCTGTTTCACCCATATGAAATGTTCTGTAGGTATTTCTTATAACCGTATCCGGAAGCTGCTATGGATTCGTATAATAGGCTTCAAATAGGTTTTTTATAATGTACTTACCTTTGGAATCGCTTCTCTGAACGTCATGTGTATATAGAACAAGGGTTGACATTCTAGATTTAAATTTGTCGATTATTGCCTTGTTTTTATTTTCACCATATATGTCGTATGATATAGCGTTTTTTATATCATCACTATTTACGTCAAGAGAAAAAATTCGACTAAGATTAAAATTATGTTTTCTGCCGAGTATCACAAGATTTTCATCAGAACTGTTAACAAGGACAGTTACCAATGTGTTTACAACTATTTTGGAAATAGTGGAAATAAAATGCTCTTTTGATATTTTACGGGTGTTTTGAATTTCTGATTTCAATTCATCAAACCTTTTCTTATCCCCATTGCTCATTAAATCAGAATCGTAGAAAGGCTGAATAAGTTCAATAACCTTGCAGTAAGACATAACCTTGTTTCTAATCGAATCTTCAAGATCATGATGCATTTGTGCAATTTCGTCTGCCTCTCGTACTATCAGTGCTTCAAACGTCCAGGCAGGACTACCATCTTTATGTGAACAATACTTTTCATATTGCTTATAGAATAGCGGCTCAACAAAATCCGTGCTTACTCTTGCCTCTTTATACTTGATATTTGAATGATTCATGATTCCCCATAAGGTATAGTTAGTGAGATTCAAACCAAAATCATTTTCTCTCATATCCATATCCTCAACAAGACATCTTACGCTCTGTAAATTATGCTTAAATCCATATTCGTTTCTTGAATCTTCAAGAGCATCCAGATTGTCTTTGTTTTGTTGATATATTTTGTAGGTTGAAGTAGTTTTGGGAATCTGAACATTTTCGATATTTGGTGGAGACATAATCTCATGCAATATCCTTTCTCCTGCATGACCGAAAGGAGTATGACCGATATCGTGACCTAAAGCTATAGCTTCAGTCAAATCACAATCAAGATCAAGAGCCTTTGCAATCGTTCTTGCTATCTGTGAAACTTCAAGCGTATGAGTAAGTCTTGTCCTCCTATGATCTGATCCACTGCTTGGTGTATAAACTTGTGTTTTACCGGAAAGTCTCAGAAATGCTCTGCAATACATTATCTTATCCCTGTCCGACATAAATTTGTTTCTGTACCTATTTCCGCGTGAGTAAATGCTGCTATCGTTTACAAGTTCACTGCATCTTAATGCGGTACTTAAATCAGCAGCTAATTTTCCAGCTTGTGACATACTGCCCCTCCTTTAATAGTCCGCTGAATTTCTTAAAATTACAGCTTTTTCGGTTAAAATACAAATTCTCTTTTTATTCTAGTTTTTGTACTTTCAATATATCATAAATTTGAGTTGATTTCAATAATTTTGCACTGAAATGTCGTTTTTTGACATTGAATGGTAATCATCAATAAATCCTGTGAATATTAAAAACTCTTGTTTTCGCTTTTAATGCGAAATAGGGTAAAAAATACGGAGTAAAACGAGCATTAAAAACTAATTTTACTCCGTACAAATTACTATTACTCTTGAAATTCAAATTCAAAATTACCAGTTAATATATAGTAATACTCAGCTAGTTCTAATGTACGCTGCCGTAACATATGCAATGATTTATCTGCATACAGTTGATGTACAATCGAACCACGCCCCATTTTCTGAGTATAAATATCAACCGCTATATTTGGATTTGTTTCAAAGTATATCTGCCATGATGCTTGTGATTCATCAAACTTTGACAACATCTCATCTGAAAGAAAAGTCTTTATTTTATCAACAACGTTATCAAGCTCATTTTTCCAAATGTCAAGATATCTATTGTTAATATTCATAAATTCCACTGTTGTTATAGCGTCATTACATTCTTCGATATATAATTTATCGATAATATTATTATTCAATATTTCTTCAACGTATGGGGTTTCAGAATATGAAAAATAATAGAATTTCGCAGGAATTATAACACTCTCGCTATTGCTATTTTTATCAATAACTTCTGTCTTTTCAAATTCTTGAGTTGTGCCATACTGATAAAGTCCATCATCGAATTTGTTAGTGCTACTATATGTTTCATTAGTGTTATATCCATGTTTATTATTCAAATAATTACATGAAAAAAGAAGCGATATAGAAAGTGCTAAACAAGAATAACAAAAAATTTTTCTCATTATTTATTCACCATAAAAGAAATAATTTGCCTCGCTAGTTCTCCTGTTTATTCTTCCTTGCCTATACTGATCATTACCAGGATCTCCTATAAAAGCTGTCAGACATGCATCATAATCACTAAAATCTTCAGCCTTTATGTAAGCTGTAATAGAATAACTATCATCAAGCCATATATTCTGACCTTTTTGAAAGCTATCAGCTATAAGAGCATCATATTGATTCTGCGTCAACGAAATATCATTTTCCGATAAAAAATTATTTAATGTGGGAGCGAATACCTTATTAATATCGTTCATAAATAATGTTGATGCCAATTCTTCTGTTAATTCATCATAATATACTCCATTTACCTCTACTGACGTACCACCTTCATGTATTTGATGACCATAGCCAATTGTATAATACTGTTCGCCATCCAACAGATAAGCTTTTGGTTCAAAACTTTCATACTGCTTTAAATACTCAACACCTTTGGGGGATATGCCACTTGGAGACTTTTTGGATTCAACTATGGCATTAGTTGTTGTCGTAGTTGTTGTTCTCGTTGTTTGCGAAGTCGTCCTTGAAGAGGTTGCAACCTGAGTTGTAGTGCCTGCATAATCAGGATTAGAAGTTGAAGTTTGTACAGGAGCCTTTCCTACCGTTTTATTGTCACAACTTGTTAATGTGTATGCACATACTGCCACAACAGCTACAACAAGCCATGGGAAGTTTCCAGATGGATCAATGTAACGCACCGGATTATTATGACAATAGGTATAAAGATTGAGGCTAAGCGGATCAGATTTTCTTCCAGCATATGAATCCCTGCTAATAAACCTACCAGTAGTGGGATTATAGTATCTCGCTCTAAGATAAATCGTACCCGTTTCAGTATCGTAGTATTCACCGCAGTAACGGAACGCATTGGTATCGTTTTCATCGATGTTCTTTTCAACGCCGAAAGCGTCATAGGTGTACTTTTTAGTAACTTCACCATCAGCATTTGTAAGATTAACAACATCGCCATGAGCGTTCTGAGTATAGTAGGTATATTCAGACTTAGCGCCGTTTACAAACTTATACTTTGCAGCAAGGCTTGTTCCACGAACATAGCAATTTGCGTTATACGTGTCGCCCTCGACAATATCTGCAACGATATGTTTGCTGCCGTCCCATACATGATTGATGTGCTGATCATTGACAACCTTTTCGATTCTCAGACCCAAAACATTGTACTTGTAGCTTGCAGTTGTTTCACCATCGGTAAATCCGATAAGCTGATTCAAACCGTCGTAAGTATTGATTTCAGTTTTACCGTCAGCAGTCTTTGCGATCTGATTGCCGTTTGCATCGTAGGTGTAAACAGTCTGCTTAACATTGCTGTTCCGGTTCAGAGGATTTTCTTCACCCTTGACTGTTTTAACTTCCTTCTGAAGAAGAGCGGTATAATTGCCCTGATCGTTGTTATAATTGTATTCAGTTACATAATTTTCAGAACCGGATGCCGTCATTTTGGAACGGTTGCCGTAATCGTCATACTCGTATGAATAAGTATCTGTGGAATTACCTGTAATTACAGATTCTTCAACAAGTCTCTTTAAGCTGTCATACTCGTACTCTGTTGTTTCTATTATACCATTTTCACTGCGTACTTTGCAAGCGTCAGAACCATCAAGAAAATATGAATATTTATAGCTTGATATGGTAATATCGCCGGATTTATTTTCAAGTTTTGTGATTCGGTTTGCATTGTTGTAAGTATATGTCGAAACTACGCCGTTTCCGAGAGTTTCAGATTTCTTGTTTCCATTTGCGTCGTAAGTGTAAGAAGCAATCTCTTTTCCGCTCTCTTTAACCTTGGAAATTCTCATCTCCGAATCATATTCATATGATTTTAATGAATAAGAAAGAAGATTGTACTGTCCTGTGAGCTCTCTGCTCACATACGGCGACACGCCCTCATAGAAAAATCCTCTGAATACGGAGTAATGCGAACTGTATTCCGCCTCCGAATATTTTCTTCCGAGACTGTCATATTCATATGCCGTTGTGTAACCGTTGCTTGAAGCAGATGTGAGCCTGCCCATATTATCATAGATATATGTTTTTGAAACATTCTTTGAAGAATCGTCAGGATTTACAGTTTTTGATGAGATTACACGGTTGAGCGCATCATAAGTATTTGTTGTAACGTTGCCGTTTGCATCGGTTGAAGTGAGTACATTTCCATTCAGGTCATAAGTGATCGTACCCGAATTATAACCTGTACTGTCGGTTGTACGGACAAGTCTCATGAAATCGTCATATTCAGGCTCTGTAGTCAAATATGTATCATCGTTTTCGGAAGACATACCCGTATACATCTTGATCTGAACGCCTGCATTGTTGTAAAAATACTTTGTGATGTTCTTTTCACCGCTTGCAGTACCGTCGCTGAGAGTTACCTTTTCAAGCAGTCCCATTGAGTTGTACTGATTCTGAACAACGCTGTTTTTGTTATCGTCAACGTTCTGAATTGTTTTAACGAGATTACCGATTTTGTCATATTCATTTATAACTTCCGAATTACGCTCGTCAACAGGAGAAATTGTCTTAGTTAGTTTATTCAGATAATTGTATTCATATGTTGTTGTATTATTAAGTGCATCAGTCTGACTTTTAAGCTGTCCGTTTGCGTAATATGCGCTTGTACGCTTTACTTCTCCGTTGGTTTTTTCTTCAACTGCATTGCCCCTGAAATCGGCAAGAGTTTCGGTAACGACCTGTTTTTCAGCAGTGATGTAAGTGGTCTTGATAGTTCTCAGTTTACCGTTTTCAAATTCGTATGCCGTCGATGTTAAAATCTGATTATCAGCATTTGCACTTGATTTGAAATATGCAGCTTTTTCGCGCTGTAATCCGTCATATTCAGCAAGATTGATTGTACCATCAGGATTAGTCTTTTGAGTTGCATTTCCGTATGCGTCATACTTGAAAGACGTCTTATTTCCAATGGCATCGGTCTGAGTTTTTACTGCGCCGCTTGGATAATATGTGATGTGTGTTCCATGGCTCTTGTCAGCCGAGAAATTTGGAGAATATTCTGCGATTTTTCTGCTCAAAAGATCATATTCTGAAATAGTAACAGCAGCAGTTGAACCTGTGCCATAATCACGAACTTCTGTTACATTATTGAAGCTGTCATATTCATATTCTTTGACAGCATAAACATTCTTGGAAATGTCAACACTTGTTTTTTCTTTTGAAATCTGAAGTTGAGAATTGTATTCATACTCGACCGAGTTAACAACAGTATTTCCGTCCTTGATTACCTTCTTAATCGGCAGTCCCTTTGCATATCCGGAAGTACCGTAAGTGTACTCGGTCACGTTCCCTTCAGCGTCTGTAATTGTGCGGATAAGACCTGCAATTTCAGCAGTTTCACTTGCCGGATAGTAGGTGTAAACTGTCATTGCATAATCAGCTTCATTGATTACAGAATCAATGCTGAAATCATTTACAAAAGCCGATGCATTGCTGACAGCAGACAAACTCTGATAGCTTTTTACAACGTTTACTCCTGTTTCATCATACTGAGAAATTGTAATATTTCCGCTTTCATCAGCCTGAATTATCGGCATATTTTTATCGTTGTATTTTGCAAGAGTAAATGTGCCGTCGGGATTTATTGTTTTTGTAACATTGCCGTTAGCATCACGTTCATACTTGGTCGTATTTCCCATTATATCAACGTTTTCGGACATTTCGTCATACTTGTTTTCACCGTCAACCATGCTGTATGTGATCTTGTCAACCTCGTATGTCTGACCGTCCGTTTCAACGGTATTTGTCTTTACAGCAAGCTTTTCATCATAGTTGTAAGTGAATGTTTTTACAAGCTTGCTGCCGTCAAATTCCTTGAGACCCGTCTGCTTTTCAAGCTTATCATAAACGTATTCCTGTTTAAGTCCTGCCGCATTTTTCAGCCAATTAACTGAACCGTTGCTGTTGTAAACGATCTGATCTGTTAATTCGTCATAGCAGTTTGTGATTTTACAAAGTCTGCCGTTTTCGTCATACTCATATCTCTCAGTACCTCCGGATACGCTTGTTGCAGACACAAGCTGAAAATCTCCATTGTACTCATAAGTTACAGTGCGGTCAGCTTCATCATCTTCAATGCTGAGAATACGGGAATGTTCAGCGTTTCCGTTGTAAGTGATCGTGTATGTTCTGCCTGTTGAATCGGTAACAATTCTCTGATTGTTTTCCTTTGCAGAAATCGTCAAAGTGTTGCCGTTTGCGTCCTTTACCCAGTCAAGTTCACCGTCTGCATTAAAATGATACTGGGATTGAGCTGCATTTGTGATTGTATACTCATTGCCCGATTTTGTCATCTTGCTGTGAGCGTTCAGACACTCAAAACCACCGTTACCGTTGTCCTTAAATGTAGTGTTAGAGCCGTCCGGAAGAACTACCTGATAGTAACCTTTTGCAGGAATCACGATTTTGCTTACATCAATATTGAAGTCCCAGCCGATACCGAATGAGCCTTCTTCATCGCTCATTGAGTTGTAGGTTCTTACGAAATCGGACTTAACTCCGGGCGATGCAATACTTAAATCCGTAAATGATTTTGTGTAGTTACCTGTTGCGATATGTACGCCGTCGCCGATCTCCCAGCCCTTGCGGTAGAGAGTGTAATCATATCTGTAAGAGGATCTCCACCAAGGGCGGATCCAGTAATTTTCGGGAGTAAACGGGTTGATAAATATCAGATGCTCATACCAGCCGTATTCATCTACGCCGTCAAAATTAAAGGTTCTGTCTGTTGCCAGCGAACCGTCCTCATTATCTATAAATTCTTTGTTATTATGCCATAAAACATTCTGCTTACCGCCTGCATAGCCCAAATAAATTGTGTGATTTTCCGATGAATAAACAGATTTTGGACCGGATTCCTCATTAACCGCCCATTCTGGGCCGAGGAACCAGAGCTGTCCGTTTGTCCATTTTCCATCCATATCCTGACTTGTGACGTATCTCCAGTTACCGCCGATCATAAGAAGATCATTGGCATTGGTCATTTCGATAACGTCATAGCAGTGTACCTGACCGGAATGGAACTCATTTCCGATAATAACCTGACCGTTATTCAGATCCATAAGCTGACCGGTTGTACCGTTCCATCCGTCAGGTGACGCAGTTCTGAAAACGAGGTTGTTTCCAACCATAAGCAGACCGCCGTTGATGTCAAGAGTTGCTCCGTTATTTGCCCAGAACTGCGGCATATCCGTAGTAAACGACATACAGTCAGCAACGTAAAGAACGCAGCCATTCAGATCAAAATTAGTGTCATGGAGATTGAAGCTGTAGGGGAACATACCGCCTGACAGCATTTTCAGATTTCTCTTGAATGCATGATCCCAGTCAAGATCGCCTGATGCTGCATATGCTTCTGAAAACCACGAAACATCGAAATCATTGATTGTTCCGTCGTTATTCTTATCCATATATTCAAAATAATTTTCTGAACGTCCGCGTTTGTATAAATCAGTATTAAGTTTATCAATTCCGTCATCAAAATCACTTGCATTTACATAAATATCGCCCGTCATTTCGTGATTATAGATAAAAACATCCGAACGATATACTCTTGCATCATCAAGATACAGCTTGAATACAGCAAGATCGTTCGCATCAAATACTCCGTTCTGATCAGCAAGATCAGGCAGCATATATCCATCTGGATTACTGCAGTTTTCAACGATCTCCGAGAGAATTTCGTAGTCTGTATCGTTTATTACAGCGTCAAGATTAATGTCAAGATTTTGCGTAAAACCGGACAATATTATTTCTTCATCGTTTTCTCTCAGTTCATCATAAAATGCACAAAATTCGCCAAAATCTTCGTTGCTTATGTAACCGTCCCCATCAGCATCCATTGTCGGATTAAAATCGCTGTCGCCGCGAGCTGCACCAAGACAGCTCTGTACATAAGCAAGGTCGTTTCCGCTAATAACGTCATCGCTCCACTGATTATTTTCCCATTCGTTGTAAGTCGTATCACCGGGAACAAGAGTAACCGTATCTTTTGATTCCCCTGAACCTATCTGATATGCTCCTGTTCCGAAATCCTTGAGATAAAACGGAAGATAGCCGTCGCACTCAAATTTTACATGATAAACATCTGAACCATCGGCAATTACACAATATTCGCCGCCGTCGCTTACTTTCTGATATGCGAGTTCCTCCCAGTTGCCGTTAAAAATACGCACATAAATCGGCGTATCATCGCTTGCAGCATAACCGTTTACCGTCCCCTTGCTGACTTTACCTGTTACAGCTAATTCAGAAACAGAGTTTACATTCGTCTGCGCTATATTTTCCGTAATAAGGGACTTTGCCGTATAATCCCATACAAATTCGGATTCAGACTTTGCCTTTGCACGTCTGCCATGTGCCGAAATATTTTCCTCCACAGCTTCAGGCAGTTCAAAGTAATCTACTTTTCCGAGATCCTTAGCTGCTTCTTCAAATTCCTTTGCAAGCTGTTCTTCATTTTTTGCTGCTTCTTTTGCATCAATTGCCGACGCTATCGTTTCGGCATGAAGAATACCCTGCGATGTACCGTCGCCGTAGATCAACACTTGTCCCACAAACATTGCTGACAGCGTTCCGGCTAATATTCGGCTGAATTTTTTATTCATAAAATTCCCCCTTACTTTTTCTCGTTTTTAAGCCTTGCAATATCCCTGCCACAAGCATTACCGATTCGGTAAAAACACTCAAAGCAATGATCTTGCATATTTGATTTTCCCCTAAAATCATACATATTGCAAAAGCGATAATTTCAATTATCAGAATTGCTCTTGTACGTCTGCGATGTACGGACTTTTCCATTTCATCCAATTGATTATTCTCAGTTTCAACAGGAGCTGTGATCCATATGAATATACTTGCTGCTGCAAGCATCACAACGGATACAGCTCGTTGAAACGGAATCCATTTGATTATCGCAAGCAAAACTGAAATCATTATCGTCGAATTTACATAGCACCTCATAGGACTTCCCGCGTGGTGTCCTCCGGCGCTTGTTCTTATTGCAATGTATGATATATTTAGCAGTATGCAGGGGAGCAGAAGTTTAAACAAGACTCCCAAAACTATCGTTGTTGCGATATTTAGAAGCATCATTACTAACTGGAAAAATCCGTACACATACACGTCTGAATCTGTTTCGGAAATAATTCCGGCGCTAATCAGCTTCCCCACAAACTTCTCCGATAATCGTTCAAGCATCAGGATTTAGCTTGCTTCTTGACAGCCATAGGCTTCTTGGGCTGATAGTCCCACCAGCTACAGTAAAGGTCGCCGAAGATAAAAGCGCTCTTCTTTGCAATGTTAGCTGCACCCTTTAACGCTTTCTTTTTTGTCTTTGTTTCTTTCATGAAACCTTACCTCCTATTTTTTATTCAAGATCTTGTGCTTTCACTATATCATATTTCACTTACAACTGCAATATTTTTGCACTGAAATGTCGTTTTTTGACACTGAATGGTAAATTTTAGAAAAAAATAATGCTGCACCTCAAAAAATACAGCACTTTATGAATTTGTAATTAAATTTTATTTACAAATGTAATTGAAACGCAAAACATATTATTTTCATTTTTTACATTCATTATCCCTTCGTATTTTTCTACAGCTTTTCTGACATTAGATAAGCCTATTCCCGAATGATTCTTTTTTGTACTGCGTCCAAATTTTATATCGGATATATTAAAATCAGCACATGAATTTGTTATTTTAATTACTATCAATCCCATTTGCGCACGCATAATCATTCTTATTTTTCTTCGTGATTTTACGATTTCCTTGCACGCCTCTATTGCATTATCAAATAAATTTGAAAAAATCGTTGTCATATCCATATCCGAAATAAACGGCATTTCAAAATCCTCGATGCTCATACTGAACTCAATATTATTGCTCTTACATTTTGCCATTGTTGTATTCAGAATTATCTCCAGCATAGGATTTTGGTTTCTTATAGCAGGGTACAGACGATCAGATTCTTCCGTAAGTTCAGATAAATACTTTTGAGCTTTATCGTCGCTGCCATTTGTTTCAATCAAGGATTTCAATGATGAAACATGACGTTTTATATCATGTGCAACCTTACAAGTTTCTGTGTATTTCTTTTGCAATTCCTGATACATCTGATGCTGAAGTTCTTCTTGCTGATGCATCAGGCGCAGCCTTTGTTCTGATTCTCTGGCAGCAGAAATTCTGTTAAATATTACCATAACACATATATCCAGAATCATAAAACCAAGCATTAGGAATATTAAAAATCTTCCGCTCATGTAGTCTTGAATTGCTGATGAAACACTTGCAAAAAAAATTACCTCGTATAAAAGTAAAAAAATATAAAAGACAAATTCATGCCATCTGACATTAATGTTCTCATTTTTTCGTATAAAAAGTGAGATCATTCTTGACAGGAATAACAGCATGATCCAGTTCCAGATATGATGATGCCATATAAGGTCGTTTGCGCCAAGTGTTTCAGTAATAGTATTGCCGTAAAATGCCGATACCAAAAGAACGCCAAAAGCATCTGTTACTAAAGTCATAATGTCATAAACAAATGAATACAATAGCGCTGTTCGAATCTTACACTCATATAATTTGATTACTGCCAAACACATTACCAAACTCATGAATAGATTCAAAGGGGCTATTTTTAATAAAATGATCCCAACTTTTACGGCAATTATGCCAAAAATTCCGATAATGCGTAATATTAACCTGTCTTTTTTTATTTCATACTTTTGAAAAAGCATAAAAAAGCATAATATTGCAATCAGCAAAGTAGTAACACAATCAAGCACAAACTGCATATTAAACCTCCTCGTTGGCAATATAGCCGCTAAGCGAATTTATGACATCATTATATTTTCTTCGAGATATAAAAATCAGATCTCCGTTTTTCATTACAATATTTTTGCTTTTCCCGTCAATCTCTTTTATGTGCTGAAGATTGACTATAAAGCTTCTGTGCGGAATCACAAAATAATCATGATTCAGCTGTTCGTAAATTGCTGTTAAGCTGTTTTTGATTTCAAATGATGAATCTTTCATAAACACAGCGGTAATGCGCTCACCTTTATAACTAAAATACAAAATTTCATTCATATTTACATTAAGATGCCTATCATCAACGGTATCTATCATAAATATTTCTTTTTGTTTCTTTTTAGCATTGTATTGGTATTTCAAATAGTCATCCAGATTTTTATTAATATCTTCGTCAGTAAATGGTTTCACAATAAAAGCAAATGGATGAATGGTCATGCTTTGCTGAATATAGTCCTTATAAGACGTTATATAAAACATAGCGGCATTTTTATTGTTTACACGAAGCCGCTGTCCTGTTTCAATGCCGTCTATTCCAGGCATCTGAATGTCAAGAAATATAAGATCATACATAGCGGCGGCATTAAGTAGATCTCCTCCGCTTGTAAACAAATCTACGGAAATCGATATTTTCTTTTCAGTGAAAAATCCTGAAACAACTTGATTTATTTTCTGAATTTGTTGGTATTCATCGTCTACTATCGCAATCTTTAACATAATAACTTCATCCCTCCATTTTATTAATAATACCATATGTTTCAGAAAAAATCAACCGTATATTCTGCGTTTAGCGAGGTATGATATAATAAAAAGAGAAGTGAAATCTTTCGTCAATTCCGTCCATATATTACAATAGTGAGATATATCGCCTAAAAACCGCACTAACAGCATACTTGAACTACAAGAATCCGACGGCTGAAAAATTAAGCAGTAAGAGAAAGACGGCTGACATAGTCTTTCTTGATCTGCATTGAAGGATGACAGTACCTGTTCAAAGTTATAGCAGCGTCGGCATGACCGAGCAGTTCGCTGAGAGTTTTGGGATCAAAACCTTTTTCAATGCAGACAGTCGCATAAGTGTGCCTGAGAAGATGAAAATTGACATCTCTGATACCACATAATTTCAGAATGGATTTAAAACGATTCTGCATAGTCCTCGGTTCTGTCGGTTTACTTTTTCCTGTGATGATGTGGAAATCGCCGCAGCTCCTATAATTTCTGAGAAACTCCAAAACAAATGTAGGAATCGGAACAGTGCGGACAGAAGTCATGCTTTTGGGAGTTCCGATAATTACCTGTGACTTTCCGTTTTTACTTAAACGCTGAACAGTTCTCTTTACACATAAAACAGCATTATCAAAATCAATATCTTCCCATTTCAAGCCGCAAAGTTCACCTACACGCAAACCAGTGAAAAGACAAAGCAGAATTGCAATATTTGTTTTATTTTGATTGTGAATCAAATAATTTTCAAGTCTTTTTCTTTCAGCAGAAGTTAAAATATCCGTCTGCTTTTTCTCAGTTTTAGGCATGGTAAAATGCGTTTCCTTAATGCCAAATTCTCTTCCAGCATAATTTTCAATACTGCGGTATACCGTCATAATGTCACGTACTGATTTTGCGGAAAGTCCACCTTTACCATTAAGCCTTCCGTTGGTCAGCTTGAAATTAATAAAATCATTCAGCTTACTTGTTATCAGATAGATCATCAATTCTCCGCCTAAAATCGGCAGAATGTGCTTGTTCACGATATTTACATAGTTTGCGTAGCTTGATTCTTTAACACGCAATTTTGCAGATGAAAGCCACTGTTCAGCTGCCTCACGAACTGTAAGTTTTATCGCAGAAACAGGCTGTTTCTGCCTGATCGAATGCACCTCCGACATCTTTTCCTTGACTTCGGAAAGCGTTCTTGCGTATACAGATTTGTACTTAATTTTTCCGTTATCTTGATATCCAACTGGAACACGTCCCTCGAATCTACCGTCCTTGCGTTTATAAATATTACTTCCTCGTTTAGCCATAAAAATCCTCCGTTTTGACTGAAATATGACGATTTAACGACTTTAAATTCATGTTAAAATCGCTTTTTCAGTACAAATTTTTTCAAAAAAGTCTTTACTTTTACAAAATTTATGATATAATATTATTAAATCCACTGCAAATCCGCCCAAAAAAACACCTCGCAAATGGACGGAATTGACGAAAAAAGCGTACCGAATTTTTTGAAAATCCGATACGCTATTTTCATTTAATATTCCTGAGTCTGACCATGCTCCTGCTTAATTCCAAGAGCCTGATTCTTCTCCTGAATCATCCTCCGCAGCTTGCTGTCGATCATTTTTCTGCCTGATTGAAAATTTTTATGATAGTCATCTTCAATACATCTGCTGAGATTTACAAACAAGCTGAATACAGTACTTGCGAGCATTTCATTTTCAAACTTTTCCTGATTGTCAAGAATATTTTGAGCATACTCATTTCCTTGCTCTGCGGATAAATTCAGATATTTCATAGCTTTTTCTTTGTCTTTTTGAATATCCTCTATTCCAAAAAGATAAAGCTTGCCAAGCTGATAGCTTGCCCACATATTCTTATATGCAGACTTCTCAAAATATTCAACAGTCTTCGTATTATCAATTGAAGTACCAAGTCCCTTGAAATACATCATGCCAATCTGATACTGTAAATACGGCTTTATTTTTTTAGCTATTGACTCAATTTGAATTAATCCCTGCAAGGCTTTTTTATAAAACTCAAATGATTTTTCATCATCTTTTGCGCCCAATTTTTCCGTTGAATATAGCTTGCCCAAAGCAAGGAGCGCAAGAACATTATTTGATTCCGACAGCAATAATTTCTCCGCCTTTTTGTAATCATCGGTTTTTGATTTCTTGTCATAAATCAGCTCGCAAGCCTCTTTGTATGAATCGCTCCACTTGATATACAACTTGCTTTGAGGAGAATTTTCAACGCCGTCATCAACTGCTTCATTTATTACTTCTTCCATTTCTATGGGAATATCAAAATCAATTTCTGTAGGTTCGGGCATTTCAACTTCTAGCTCATGCACCGAGAACTCCATTTGTAATACAGTCTGAACGATCATATTCTTCACTGACTTAAATTCCTTGTTATCAATCAAATTTGGAAACTGAACCTTTGCAGACGAATAAACATCATGCTTCTGCTGTTCCATCTGACACCAGAGTTCATACATCTTCTTTATTGATTCGTTATCCGCAAGTTTTGAAAAAATCTCATCAACTGTTTTTTTAACATCAGGCTTGAGATAGCCATACACTTTTTTGCCCTTTGATTCCGCAAGCTGCTCATGCAACTTTGCAACAAGATTTATAAGCTCCGCATCAAAATTTTTATTTTTGGAAATATTTTCTGCAAGCTGTTTCATCAACTGCTCCGACTCTTTTTTCAGCAGATTTCGCAAGTCGGTTTGCTGTTCGTAGAGGTGTAAAAGTTCGTCAGAATAAATGTCATTTGCAAAACCGCTGCGGATTTTCTCAATACCGTAATTCGTTAAAAATCCCTCACGCTCATTTGTTGAATAAACAATAATATGAACGTGGGGATTTGTTTTCTTATCATGAAAAGCCGCATACCACCGCAGATTTTTCAGGTCTATCTTTTGATTTTTTGCAATGTTAGGAATCTGCCGAATAACCAGATCACGCCACGCATTCAGATTATCGTAACCCATTTTTTGAGCATCGTCACGCCTGAGCGAAACAACATGAGTCCACACATTCCCCTTATGTACCGAAATTTCTTTTGCAACTTTTTCAAGGTTGATCGGATCATTTTTCTCGTTAAAAAGTCCGTGCGAATTTGGACGGTTAGCAAGGTAACCTACATAATTTTCACGCTCATTAAAAGTTTGAACAACTCCCTCACGAGTTGCAATATATGTCACATAATTTTTCAGATTCTTTTTTGAACCGCATTTTAAATAGCGGCTTGTGACAATAATTCTCGGCATTTACTCACTCTTTCTGATACTCTACAGCATCCTCATAATCAATAATTCCGTTAATTTTCCTGACTTCTGTCACGCACATCGCATGAAGACTTTTCAGCGTTTCTTCATCAATATCGTTCATCGCCGCAGTCATGTGTGACAACTTACCAAGTTCCACTGCAACTTTAAAAATCAACCTCGCAAGCCGCTGTTCCGTACCTTTTATCTGTGCTTTGACTGTTTCCGTAATCATCGGCGAAATGTAATTCACACTTTTTTCTTCATCAAGATATCCGATATAAAATTTAATTGCCCTTTCAATAAACTCACTCTGCGATTTACAGTTATCATTTTTATAGTGAACCTCCACATCCTTGAGTGTTTCGGGATACGCCCATAGAGGAAATTTCACTTTATTCTGAAAACTCATTTTCCCACCTCAACTCCTTAAAAAATGCCGTATTTTCGTTGTTTTCTGCGGTTACAACTCCTAAATTCCTAAAAGTCCGATTTTGCAACCCCTTTGCTGAAAACGGCGTAAACCTCGTAGAATTGCGGTCGGCTTTGCCGTCCGCTGTAACTGCTTCGGGGTCACAACCCCGAAGCTTTAACTCGCAACGAAATAAATATCCCTCATCCCACCCGAATTCTCCTGAATCCATCCATTTTCAAACGCCGTCACAAACGCTCCAAATCCGCCCTGACTGCTCTCAGGGTAAACTTACCCTATTGATTGCTCAACCTCGCCGTACAGGGCAACGTGGAGCGAGTGACGGCGAGTTACTGCTCCTACTGATTTTCAGATTCCGCAGGAGCAGCATTTTTCGCTTTGTGAGGAGGCTTTTTGACGCCGTCAATTCAATAAATTCACGGACGTTGGATGGCACATATTTCTGATAGAGCTGTTCCGAAAACTTTTCAAACTCCTCCGACAGCTTCAGATTTTTCTGTCCCAAGTACATTTCCAGAGCCGTTAATTTCTCCGCATCAATGCTCACTGTAACCGATTTTTTCATTGCAGACCTCCCATTTCTATTTCAAAATTCTCCTCATAATCCTCTTGAAATTCCTCGTCAAGCTGCTGCTCAGGCTGAACAGTCAGTACAGAATAAAGCTCCTGACCTCTGCCGGAGATCGCTCCGTAGGAAGTAATTTCACCCTGTTTATGCGCCAGAACTTCCTGCCCGAAATCAAACAGATCTGCGTTTTCAAGAATGGCAGAATCAAAATTCGTGGGCAGATTTTTCATCAGATACACCCTGCCAAACTCGCTTTGATTGAAAATGTTTCTGTCAAATTCATACTCCGTAAGACGTTCAATGCATTTAAAAACTTTACCGATTTCATGAATATTTTCCAATTCCATAACCGCTTTCAGCTTCACAAAATCATCATGGGAAAGCTGTGAAATCTGTTCTGCAAGTTCGTTTAACGTACCGATTTTATGCGTATCGTCAAACTTCAAATTCGGCAGCGCAGACTGAAAATCAAGACAGATCCCATTATAAAAATCAGAAGTAATTTCCTTTTCGCAGGGCAAGGAAATCCATTGCGCCTGTTCAATTTTTTCCTCCTCCGGCACGATCAGCAGACGAAAAAAACAGTTCTCAGGTCTGCCGATTTCGATATTAATATCCAGCGGTTCATAGCCGGAAGTCACGCAATAGTGTTCATTAATAAACACACCGTCCTCACGTTCCTGCATAAGCTGCCCAACTTTCTCAGGGTCAAGCAATGCAAGAACTTTATCGGAACAGCTTTCAATTTCGGGCATCATTTCATTTTTGATGACCGTTTCACCCAGTTCACGACAGTCCGAACAGGGATAGATTATCACGGAATCCAATCCGTAAGTCATTTTCAAAATATCCTCAAAACTGCTTTCGGGATTAGCTTTCAGCAGACTTTTGAACGCTGTCATTTCCGACAAATCAAGATTTTCCATACGTTCCGCAAACAAATTCAGCCGGTAAATATCCGCTGAAAAATCCCTTAGACATAATGCAAAGGGAAATTCCATATTGTCGTATTCCGAAATTTCAAACCTCACGATCGGCTTATCATCGGGGATTTTCAGTCTGTCAAGGGTGTCCTGAATATCAAAAACATTCATGGGAAATTTCTTTGTAAATGACATTGCTTCACCGTTTTTCAAATTTATCTTCATAAAAAATCACTCTCCATTTTCATTTTCTTCTTCTGTATTTTCCTCTGTCGGATTCTGAATTTCGTTGATTTTATCCATAACTCCCTGCGGATAATCTATGCCCTCAAAGGTACACCAGCTAACCCAGTTTTCCCCTGAAACAGGAGACTTCACAATGCGTCCCTCGTCATATGATGCGAAAACCGCATCGCCATTACCGACATAAACTCCAAAATTATTTCCGTCAAAAAGTCCAATTACTGCGATGTCGGGCATAGTATCAAGTTCACCAATTTCGTTGTAAATCAGCGTATCAACGTCCATATTGAACGATTTTTCGGACGGCATATATCTCAGATCCCCCATGATAAGTCCCACGTTATCAGAGCAGCGATAACGCAGGTTTTCGTCGATTTCACCGTAGCTGCTCTCTTGGAATCCCCAGCCTGATGTGTACGCATTTTCTGCCCAAGCCGCAAGATCGGCGCAGTTTTTCGTGCCTGAATCGGTAAACATATGCGGATCGATCGTCGTGTTCATCACAAAAGTATACGTCCTCATGAAATCTTCATAGTTGATTTCCAGACCGTATTCAGCATTGATTGCACGTATCAGAGCCGTATCTTCGGGGTTATTGTTGAACAGATTCACATAAGTCTGCACGTCAAAATTTGATACATTATCAAAAAAAGACAAGTAAATTAGCTGCGCTTTTATGGTCTGATTTCCGATATTTTCGCTGATCATAGCGTCCTCGATAGCCTGCCCCTGAGCCTGCATGATCTCTAATTTTTCAAGGCTTTCCTCGTCCATATTATTCAAAAAATCCGACTCGTTAAACTCAAATTCAACGGTCGACGGCTTGATGCCCCCAATGCTCGAAAGCACGACAACCGGTGTCATCAGCAGGAAAATCAATCCCACAACTATGCTGCCAACTATCAGCAGAATTTTATTTCTCTTGTCCTTATCAAGCGCAAGGTCAACCGCCAATTTTTTCAGTAATGCCTTGGCTGCGGTGGCTATTGCTTCGGTCATCTTCCCCCCGCCTTTCCGAACAATTTCGCCTTGTGATCGGGCGCGTGGACTTGCAAAAGATACCGCTCGTTTCCGCAGCGAAACAAACAAGTACCACGCTCCGGATACTTTATCAGACCGTACTCCGACTGCTCCACCTGAAGCGTATCTATGAAATCTGTCGGCGAAATATTGCCGGGATTGAACAGAAAATGGTGACTCGGAATGCTGAACAGTGGCTTGGTAAACTCCTTTATTTCGGGCAAAAGGAAGTCCTCAATATTTTGTGACGAAAGTATAAACGAGGACTCCTTTTTACGAACACGCTTCATTCCATTTCGGATATATTCGATTGCAGTCATATTTGTTAAAAATAAATACAACTCATCTATGGCTGCAACCGTATTTCCACGTCCCAAAAGCTGATTGCTCATGTACGACAAGATGTTGAACAGCAGCGTATCCTTGAGCCTTTTGTTGGTATCCATAAGCTCCTTTACGCCGAAGCAAATGAATTTTCCGTCGCGTATATTTGTGTGACCATCAAAATATTTTGACTCAGCGCCCTTGCACATTGAGTGCAGTCCGAGACAGATATTTTGCAAAATCTCCTCTGTATACAGGTGCTTTCTGCTGCTGTCAAATGACAAAAATTCTTTTTCTATTAGTTCATAGAGGTCGCTCATAATCGGATAATCCTCACCGTTCAGCTTGTCAAAATCCGTAAAATCATCAATTCCGAAACGAGCGTACAGCTTCATCAGCATGATTTCAATTGTATCAATTTCTGCATCCGTAAAATCTTTATATGCTCTGAAAAAGTCCTTTAAATAGCTGATGTGCTGCGATAATCTTGTGACTTTTCTAAACGTTTCGGGACTGTCATCAGAATCTTTTTGACCGTCCGACCACGCTTTAGGTTCAAGGGGATTTATCATAAATTCTCCCGACATCATATCAATATATGTGCCGCCGAGATTGTTCGTCAAATCAAAATATTCCGATTCGGGATCTAATATTAAGATTGATTTTCCAGCTTCACGCTGATTGCACAGCAGCAATTTCATGAGATGCGACTTGCCCTGTCCGCTGTTTCCAAGTATGAGGATATTGCTGTTGGTCTTGTCCTCGGTACGCTTATCGAAGTCCACAAGAATGTTGCTGCCGTACTTATCCCGACCGAGATAAAATCCGTTTTCATCGGTTTTTCCACTGTAATTCAAGGGATACATATTCGCCACAGAACTTGCAGGAAGAACACGTTCAAACTGACTTGCAAACACGTTATTTCCCGTGGGAAGAACAGCCAAAAATCCCTCTTTCTGACGGAGCAGAAGCCTGTCAACGCTGATTTTTGAGCGTGTAAGCTCCATAGTTATATCTGCCTGCAATTCTTTCAGCTTATCCTCGGAATGCGCCTTTAATTCAATAAATACAGCCGTATGCAGAAGCGGTTCTTTGTTTCGGCGAAGTTCTGAAAGAAGTTCAACTACATCGTCGATGTTATTCTGCGCCTTGATACTCTCGTTAACATCGTTTGTGGTGGTCATCATATAATTTTTGCGCATCGCCTGCTGAACAATTTTACGCTGCTCCATGCTTGTTACAAGGCGATTGTAAATGCGCAAAGTCACGCCGTTTCTGTCGGCGAGATAAGCGAGAATCGCCGTTTCCTCGGTTGTAGGCGGATATTCTGTAATCACCCATACCGATTTGAAAAAATTTCCGCAGATGTAGTAATCGGTGTAAAATCTGATTATTCCCGGCACAATGCGGTCAAAAAAGTCCTTTGTTTCCACGATTTCAAGCTGTTCTGCGGACAACTCTTTTTCCTTTTGATTTTTAAATATTTTCATCAGTCATATCCTCCGTATAGAACTCATTTTCTCCCTCAATATCGAGGATTTCCTCGCCTGAAATACTTGTTCCAAAATACAGCGCAAGCATACGCTTGATGTCAGATTTGCTCATTCGCTTTGTCGCAAAGCCGTGTTCGGAAATCGCTTTATCCACTCGGTTGATGATATTAAAAATCTGCTCATCTTTTTCACGTCTGAACCGTACCGCAAACATAAACTGCCTAGCAGAGGACATTTCAACCTGAATCTCGTCAAGAAAATCATAGTCCGCTTGCAGCAGTTTTCTGACCGCCTCATTCTGCTCTGTCTGTAAACGCTTTTTGACGTACACCTTGTTGGTTTCGAAACACTCGCAGGAGTCCAGAGCAAGTATCTCAAGGTCGGGGATCGTGCTTAACAGCATCATCAGATGATGTATTTTCACGTCGATATTAGCAGCAGACAACACAGAAATATTGGTCGGCTCTACGCTGAAAAACGCAATTTCAGCCTTGTCGGTTTTTACTCCGAAACGAGTAAAGCGTTCAAGACCTATCAAGCCCTGAACGCCGTTGTTCTTCTTTGTCATTAAATTTTATGCTCCTTTCGTCCAATAAAAAATTTGCTGTGAGATCACGAAAAACTTCACAGCATTAAAAATATAGTCCATTATTGCCGTATCTTCAGCCCTTAAACTCAGAAATCCGTAGCAGACCGTCGCCGCAATGGGAAGCACGTTCCACAGATTTACAAACACGATCACCGACAGAATTATTCCACCGCAAATTATTATAAAATCCCTCACGTTCCAGAACCACAGCTTCACCGTTGCTCTCAGATTTTCGGGGTAGATGTAGGTTTTCATTTTGCCGCTCCTTTCAGCATTCCGACAGCCTTAGCGCCCATAGAAACCGTATGACTCACACTCATCATATTGACCTTAACGCTTGTATCCAGTCCGAACATCTGCGCGATCCTCGGTACTTCCGCCGCCGACAGACAAATTCCCACCGCCAGCAAAGCGTGCTGAGTGTAGGTCAGCAGTCCGAGATACAGTATAGTAGTCTGTAAAAATGCAGTCAGACAAGTTGCAATGACCTGTTTGCACCAGCTGTAAAATCCGTCCGTGTAACCTCTCGGAACGCCGAAAAGATACAGACTTCCCACGGCTATCTGACACAGCATTATACCGCCTCTTTTGATGTTTGCGAACACCACTTTTATGGTGCAGTATCCAAATAAAATGATAAAAAACAAGCTGAACAGCGAAACATCCGAGGCAAGAGCAAATATGACTTCTAATCCGGAATCCGCCACCGACTCATTTGTATCGCCTATGAAATTCCCCAATAAATCGTGGGAAAACGTTCCCTGCATTGCCACGCAGAAAGAGTATAATCGCTGCGGAACAACAGTCACCAGACTTGCCGCCATAAAGCCTTTCAGAACGTTCAGACAGGTATTTTTGATGTTTGCCTGCCCCGATTCATAGTCAATTGCCGTATCGAATACCGCCACTATCATTCCGCAGACAAACAGCATCCAGGCGAGACTGTGAAACAGCGATATGAACGCCTGAACCCACGAAAGGCTGAAAATATCGCTTGTTGTGCTGTTGATAAACTCGAATAAATCGGCGATCGCACCGTAAATCAGATTGAACAGCCAGGTGAACATTATATCCCATATTTCGTCGGTAATTGCGTCCACCGCCGAGCCGAACGTGTTGTCCCAAAGTGATGATATTCCGTCACCTATCCAGTCAATCGCATCGCCTATCCAATCAAACATTTTTCTTCACCCCAATCTCTCCCTTGATTTTGTACAGCGAACTTCGCTGTCCGCCCTGAGTGTGATATCTTGCTTTTCTTTCAAGCAACTTACGCTCCTCAAGCTCGTTAAACGCCCTGTATATCGTGCTTTTAGACAGATTCAGATCCTCGGCTATCCTGCGAATTGCAGGAAAACATTCGCCGTTTTTGTCCGCACGATTGGCAAGATAACAGTAAACCGAGACCGCCTTGTGAGACAGTCCCAGATCGTAAATTCTTCTTGGCAAAATCAATTTTTATCAGCTCCAATTCGTATATTTTTCTTTTTCGGAAAGGAATTTTCTTCAAAATATTCCTCTCCCTCATCAAATTCCAATGGAGGAATTTCTTTTTTATTCTGCGGATATTTTATCTCCACATCACGGATAAGCTCGTCGCACTCCTTGTAGGAGACCGCCCTTGCAGTCTTGTCGGGAAGCATGTATTCTTCCCCGAATTTTATTCCCCACTTAAAATACAGTTTTAAGGGCGATATCATGGGATGCGTGCCTGTTTTCATGACTATAAACTGACCTTTCGGCATGGATTTCAGCTCGTCCACAGTAAGAAGCGGTCTGCCGATCATCTGTAACGATTGGGATTTATCTCTGCCGTGCGAAACAGAACCGCTTAACACAGTCTGTTCGCCGAGAGATTTTGAAAGAACCTCCGCAGACTGAGAATTCGGAGCAAAACCGCCGAATATCGTCAACTGCGTGTTGTCTGTGATTATCTCCATGCCCTGTTTTCCGTAATTCTGTTCAAGCTGTGCGAATGATTGGATTATCGCAATTATGCTGATTTTTCGGCTTCGCCCTGCGGAAAACATTGCTTCTGCGCCCTCTATCTTGGGAAAAGTGCCAAATTCATCACAAAAGAACATCACTCTGTTTTTCAGCGTACCGCCGCTCTCGTCAGCAATCACCAGAATCTCACGATACAATTGCTGAATCAGCAGGCTAACCATGAAATATTTGCTGAAATCTTCTTCGGGCAAAACAATGAAAATCGCCGATTTTTCGGTACAAAACTTCTCTGCGTCAATTGCCGTACCGAAGCACAGCATCTGCTCCATTTCTGTGTCGAGAAAGCTGTTCAGCCTCGACAATGCGGTTGACATAACCGACAGCATGGTCTGATCTGAGGTGTTCAGCGCAGCTCCGGCAAGCCATTTCGCCTTGTGTTCCGACGGCAGTTTTTCCATAAGCTTGCTGAAATACATCTTCGGCTTAGCTTTCGGGGCAGGCTGATATTTTGCAAGCAAGTCCTGAATCAGCCTGAAAACCGATACAATATGACGTTCATTTCTATCGCCAAATTCCGCTAAAAGTAAAATAACAGAAGCGAGAAGTCCCTCCGCTGCGTCGTAAAAATATGCGTTTACACCGCTTGATTCGGACGCTCCGCCGCCGATGTTAATGATTGTTTTCGCTGTTATTTTTGCGTATTTTTCGGATTTTGCCTTTGCGGATAAATTGCTTTTATTAGCAAGATATTCGTCCATATACTTGTTCACAAGGTGCAGAATATTATTTTCATCACTCCTTGTTGGATTACGCAGATCAAGCACGGAAACGTTGTAGCCGTAGTATTTTTTGGCGATAGTTCCGTAATTTCGGGCAACGTCGTAGAGTAGGAAAGAGCCGCCTTATTATGTTGCCATAACAGGTTTGCTCAGACCTCTCCCAGAACCGGACTTACACCTCTCGATGTATCCGGCTCGCCATTATTGTTCAACTTTCAAAATTCAAGGATGGTGAATTCTATGATGACAATTTTTGCAAACAGCAAGAGTTTTTCGCTTTTTTGCTATCATCATAATTTCCCAGAAATTTTTTCCTTTGAGATTTTTCACTTTGTTCACATGGTGCATTTCAAGAGGTACTCCGATTTTGCCGCATAATTCGCAAACGTGCGACTCCAGTCGCTTTTCAAGAGTTGTTCTTGTAGTAGCATGAAGTACGGCGTAATCTACAATAACCTCGTCAAAGTTCACTGATTTTTTGCACTTCATATAATCGGCAAATTTGCAGTATTTTGTTCCGCTTTTGGTTTTGTACGGAATACTCCACTTACCGTCAGATTTGTATTTGCTCAAAATCTTCCGGCTTGTTGTCTTATGCTTTCCGGCAAGAGTTTTCAGACAGCCGTATTCCATAAAATATGCGAAATAACAGAGCCTTGTATAATTACTTGCAAGAGCATAATAATTACATACACCTCTGAGTTCAGCATTAAAAGCAAACAGTATTTCTAAATCCGTACAGCCATACAGATATTTTCTTGCGATAGGTTCAAGCGTACCGTATTTTTGCTGTCTGATAATTGATTTTTCAAACAGAAAAGGCATGATTTTATCATGAAACGGTATGTTTAATTCAACCTTACCTTTCAGCGTTCTCCGTAAAATTCTACCATGCGGTTTTACCTTATTGTCTCGTCTTACACGAATATCATAGCCAAGAAATCTTGCTGGATTGCTACTGTGGGTGATAAGAGTTTTTTCCTTTGATAACTCCATTTTCAGATTATTCTGAATGAAATCGGAGAATTGCTGTTTTATCATTTCACATTCAGCTCTTGTACCTTTGATACCAATTAAGAAGTCGTCCGCATAGCGTATATACTTCATAACCTTATCCGTTTGTGATGAACAAGGAGTTTTTCGCAGTTGCTTCCGAAGTTCTTTGATTTGTTTCAACAGCTTTGTTTTGATTTCTCCTGTTACTGTTTCCAATTGCATTTTTACTTTTCTAATTTCATATGATATCCTGTCGTACTCTGCGTATCTTGCGTGTTCTCTTTTTCTATAAAATTTTTTAGCAGTTGTTTCTGCAAATTTATCAAGCTCATTCAGGTAAATATTTGCAAGCAATGGGGATATGATACCTCCCTGCGGACAGCCGGAGTCGGTCGTATTATACTTCCAGTCTTCCATATATCCAGCCCTTAAAAATTTCCAGATAAGCTGATGAATCCTTGCGTCCTTTATTTTTCTGCTGATAACTGCAATCAGTACATTATGGTCAATGTTATCAAAACATCCGGTTATATCGCCCTCGATAAACCATGTGATTCCGGTGAAATCCTTTTTCAGAAAACTAAGCGCAGTATGACAGCTTCTGTTTGGTCTGAAACCGTGAGAATGCTTTGAGAAAATAGGTTCATAAATTGATTCCAGTATCATTCTCAATACCTCCTGAACAAGCTTGTCCGTAAATGTTGGTATTCCAAGCGGTCGTTTTTTACTGCTATTGTTTTTCTTTTTGATATAGGTTCTCCTTACAGGTTTTGGTGAGTAACTTCCATCTTTCAGCGATTGAATGATTTTTTTAATCTTTTCCTGACTGAATCCGTCAGCCGTATCGTTGTCAACGCCTTTTGTTGCCGCACCTTTATTTGCATAAAGATTTTGATATGCGACATAGTACAAATCAGAACGTAAAAGATACCGATACAGCCTTGTGAAAATCTCATCTTTGTTTTTCCTTGAATTTTTACTGATATTCTCTAAAATCTCCGTTGTTGGTTTCATTTGAGGTATTCCTCCCTAATCAATTTTTGATTTCAGAACACAATAACTGTCCTCCTTCGCCATGTGAACGCCGTTAACGCTCTCGGACTACTATGAGAACTCCGTTGCCTTATCGGATTTTCAGCGTCATCTTTCTTGCCTTTCAGCTTGAAATTTATCACCCTAAAGGGCATTTCGCATAGCTTTTTCAAGCGTTTGGGCTTAGGCAATCCCCGGTTAATGCAATAAGCAGGCAAATGCAGATTGTCGGAATATGCTTTTGTTTCTTTCTCACCAGTTCTCTGGCTTGTCATATGAATTTATTGGTAACCCATTGCACAAAGGCGAAATACAATGTTTTCATATCAGAGGTTGATACCGATTTTATAATCGGTTACATACACGTTCCTCCGTCCGGACACAACGGAAACTTGAAACTCGCATTCAACATTCTGTAGTTTTATCCTCATATCTGCTTGACGTTGCAGTTCAGTCGTACCCTTGTGTATAGGGCAACTTACCGCTTTCCTGTCATGCTATTGTTCCGTTCGGCTTTCGCCTTTCGGTTAGACAGTTCGTCTCCGCCGTTACCTTGGCGGACAGTGCCTTAATCTGTTTCTTATTACACCCTATCCGGGCGCACGCCCTTGGTATCCGTTGAGATAAACGACATTCCGCTTGCACAAGCCAGTTCCAGATTTGGGTACAAAAAATAGGCAGTTTTGCCCACACCGGCAGCGCCTACCATAAGAGTATGAACGTCGCCAGTATCCACAAGTGCAGTCGTATTTTTTCCTCCGCGGCAGCCGATTATCGTACCCTGAACAGTCGGCAAGTTCTCTCCTTTACGCCATTTTTCAGGCTCGAATGGCAGAGAAACAAAAGTCTTTTTTATCTCCGATTTAGTTGCCCATCTCGCTGTTCCGTACTGTCCATGTCCGACATTTTTTGCCTTTATTCCGTTAAGCGACCTGTTGTCAAGCATATTTACGATCACTAAAAAAGCAATAAAAAATACAACAAGTACGCCTATTAAAATCATTTGTTTTTCACTCAAAATCTCACTTCCTAAAATATTCTTTCTTTTGTATTTAATAAAATATTAGTTTGTTTCCTTCAAGGTATCGCACAGTGAAACGGAGGGTGTTTCATTACCCGAACTCCATGCACGGTTCGGGTTCATGAACTATTGCCATATCTTCACACTGCTCCTGAATCGGCTGCGACAGCGCATTTTCCACCTCCATTCTGACAGCGTTATCCGCAAGCTGAAACAGCAGTTTTGCGGTATTTATCGACTGCTCACGGGTATGGGCAGTCTGCTTTAGATCTTGCATTACAGACTGCACACTATCGCTCAGATTACGCTGTTTTTGGGCTGTTTTACCCTTATCCGCATACGCCCTGTAATCGTACTTTAGCTTGCTCTGAAGCCTTAAAAACGCCCTGTTCTCATCGCTCAAACGCTGCGTTTGGGGCAGAAAAAAAGCCGAGCCTGCAAGCGCATACTCGGCGAGATACCTATATTGATTATTTTTAAAAGCCGCATAAATCTGCGATGATAATTTTTCGGGACGGCATTTCAGATACTCCAGATTTTCAGTTTTGTGATGATATTCTTCCTTGATTTTATGAGGTACGGCAGGCAGAAATTCAACGCCGTTAAGCTGCTTTAAATCCTCATTGAAGTCTTTGTTATGCGGCAGAATCCGCTTTATATCAGCATATCCTCTGTCAGACAGTATATCTTTCAGCCTGTCAGCAGCGTCAATTCCGCCAATATCGTTATCGGTACAAATTACAATTTCCGATAAGTTTTTATGCCCTTTTAACGCCGTTAAAACAGCATTTTCATATACGCCGTTCATGGCGATATATGAGTGTTTCTGCCAGTTTTCGGGATGCAACGTAAGATAGCTCAGCATATCAATCGGAGCCTCAAAAACAAATAATTTTTCGGAATCCCCGAAGTGCGCAAAGCTATATTTTGTATCAGAACCCTCAACAGTCTGCCGAAAAGATTTCCCGAAAGTTGACGTTGAACGCTTGTGAGCCTGTCGTGGGATTCCGTTTTCATCGACTCCAACAAACACCGCATTATGGTACTCCTTATCCTCATAAAGCGTATGATTCTTTGCAAAAAATGTGATAATTTCAGGTGCAATAAACCGCTGTTTTATGAGGTATGCAAACACTCTGTGCATATTTTCATTTGCGACCGGAAGTTTAAAATTTTTCGGCTTTTCTTCATGCACAACAGTTTTTGGTTGAGCGTGGGACAGCGGAGTTACCCTCTGCCCCAGCAATTCCTGAACAGCCGTCGGGAAGTCCATATTGTAGTAATACTGCATGAATTTTATCGCACCGCCGCCAACCTGATTCTTGTGGTCAAACCACGTACTTCCCGACATCGTGATGCTGTCATGTTTCCCCGAACCGTCGCTGTAGATCAGCTTGCATTCACGTCCTGCACGTTCAAGTCTTTCTCCTCGCATACGCAGGAAATCCGCCAATTCTACGCTGTTTGCCATTACTTTTTGTTCTTCTGTAAATGGGATATACGACAATTTATCACATCCCTTCAAAAATAAAAAAGCGTCTGCATATGCAAACGCTTTTTGTCATATTAAGTTTAAAACATTGTCATATCAACATCAGATATTTCCGGTTCATCTTCCTGTATTTCAAGAAGCGACTGTAAAATATCGTTGATATTTCCGTCATTAAGGACATTATCATACTGCTCCTCGAATTCGATAAGAGCGTCCTTTGCAAGCTGCTCCTGACCGATACATTCAGAAAGCATTTTCTCAAGATCATTTTCAACTGCTGCTCGTTTTATGAATTGCATTGAGTGTTCGGGAATTTTATCTGTACTATCGTAAAGATCAATAACAGCTTTTTCAATTTTTTCGTATGAAAGAGGATTTCCTTTCTTCTGATGCTCAAGCATAATTCCCACAATATCTGACATATCATGCTTATACTGTCTGCCGGACATGAGTTTCATTGCGATAAGATGTTCAGCTGAAACCGTTCGCACAGTAAGAATATTTGAAAATGTTCTGTAATACTTAGAAAACTGTCTGAGTTTAGGAGAATACGAGCTTGTTTTGGCAAAATCGGAATTAAGCCAGCCCTTTGGAAGTTCAAACATATCTCCGACCTTGTCAACAGCATCCTTCATTGCGGATGATGCAATAATAAGCGCGTCTATGTCATAAGTCATATCTCTGAAACCGTAATTTGCAAGGATTGAAGCTCCACCTATAAGGATGATTTCCGCTGGCATTGCCTTTCCATTCAGTTTTCTGAACTCCTTTGCAAGCTGTTTTAAATACATATCAAGGGATTCCTTTGAAAATGCACAGCTGTTATACAACATTTCTGATCTCACTTTCCACGATATTAAATCGCATAAATTCGGGAATCGAATCATGGATACTCTTTTCAAGTACTGATCTGTCATTGTTCACACATGAATCCAAAAGAATACTCGTGGGATAAACAACGCTGCCAAGCTTGCATTTACGCAGTTTATCATAATTGGTACAAAGCGGAATATCATTTATTCTGCTCAAATAATCCACCATCGCAAGAAGATAAAGGCTTTCAGCAAACCACTTTTTGTTGAAATACTGAATAATAAGTCCTGTTTTCAATGTTTCTGCAATAAACTTTATATCGCCGATATCCTTGACTCTATGGCAGATATTGCTTTTGAACGCTTCAAATGATACTCTTTTTTCATCCATAACAATTCCCTCCTTCCTCTAAATCTATTATACTCTGATTTTTTCAAAAAGTAAAGTGATTTTTGAAACTTTTTAAATATTCACTATGCTCCAGATATACAGCGGAGCGGTCAGCGTAAAGATAAGACAGCCGAATAAAATCGCTGCTCCGGTCCATTCGATCTGCCCATGTTTGCGATGTAGGCTAAGCGCCCGGCGCCTTATCATATTGCTATGACAGGTTTCCAAACGCTCGCCACGGAACCGTGCTTGCACCTCTCAGCGCACACGGCTCCCCACTTGTTAATTCAGTTTTCCATTGTGTAATTTGTCATGACATTCCTCGCATAATGCAAGAGTTTTTCTGTTTCTGGCAATCATAAATTTTTCCCAATATGATTTGCCGCTCAAATCTTTCAGCTTTCTGATATGGTGAATTTCAATAGCGCAGTTCGTTTTACCGCAAAGCTCGCACTTTTCGGCTTTGAGCCTGTCGATAAGACTTGTTTTGCTTGCGTATTTCACCGTGTTTGGAATAATATCCACTTGATAAGATTTGTTCATGGGCTTTCTTGCGAATCCCTCGTTATAGAATAATCTTACCTTTGATTTTCCTTTTGCAGTAAACTTAATTCCAAAATCAGAACCGATTCTGAACTTTTTCATGGCTTTCTTCATAGAACAGCGGTATTTTGTACCATAGGTTTTAAACAAACTCTGACACATGATATATCCGAAAGAGTTCAAAATTGTAGAATTATTTGCAATTGCGTAATAGTTCCGCAAACCCCGGATTTCGCTGTTATACTGGTCTAAGATTTCGAGGTCGTCGTTATCTTTAAGATAGTATCTTGACTTTGCTCTCCATACCTCTTTTCCGTAAACATTGACCTCTAATTTCATTGCACCGTAATCCAAAAGTTTTTTCTTTATGCAGTCCATTGGTACTTCAAGTACCACCGTTCCGCTGAGAAAACGTCTTAAATGTCCGCTTTTATTGCGCTTTGCGGCTTGCGTATGCCTTACATAAATATCATAGCCTAAAAAATGTGCTTTCTTTTTGGAATGAGTAATCAATGTTTTTTCGTCCGACAGTTCTAATTTAAGAGTGTCGTTTAAAAATTCTTTGATTTTCATTTTAATTTTCTTTGCGTCCTCTTTGCTGCCAATAATTCCAATCAGAAAATCATCGGCATAACGCACATACTGAATCCTTTTAAAATTACTGTCAAAAGAATCTGAATGCGGGAAATTAAAATGTTCCATTTCTAAAGTTTTAAACTGATTTTGAATATTTTTCCTTTCATCTTCAGTTTTAGCATTTATATATTCAGATTTAAGCCTTTTTCTTTTGGAGTAATAGGCATTTGTCTGCGGATTGGATTTTCTGCGTTTTCCTTTATCAAAGGATTTTTTTACTTCGTCCATAAACTTATCAAATTGGTCTAAATAGATATTAGCCAGTATCGGACTAATAATTCCGCCCTGCGGAGTACCGCTGTAAGTTTTATGATACGTCCAATCTTCAAGATAGCCTGCATTCAGGAATTTTCGGATAAGTCTCAGAAATCGTTCGTCTTTTATCCTTAAAGAAAGAATTTCAATCATTTTATTATGGTCGATATTATCGAAAAATCCTTTAATATCTCCCTCAATAAACCATTTTGTGCCTGTAAAAGTTCTTTGTATTTGGTTCAGAGCCGTATGGCAGCTTTTGTCAGGTCTGAATCCATGAGAAGTTTCCTCAAAGCTGTTTTCATAAATCGCTTCAAGTATCATTCTCAGCACTTCCTGCACAAGTTTATCGTCAAATGACGGAATCCCCAAAGGTCGCATTTTACCGCTTTTCTTCGGGATATATACTCTCCTTGACAGATTTGGCTGGTAGCTTTCGTCTTTGAGCTTTTCAATGAGTTTATCAATTCTTTTTAAACTCATTCCGTCAATGGTTTTACCATCAACGCCTTTTGTCATGTTACCCTCTGCGGCGTATATATTCTGATAGGCACGAAGAAATAGTTCTCTGTTATACAGATTTCTATACAGCCGTTCAAAAGTATAATTCAAATTACCGCTGTGTTTTTCCAAACTGCTTAACATATTGACAGGATTTCTCATGGTGTATCGCACACCTTCCTTTCTCCATAATTAAGTTAACAAGCTGTTCCCCTTCGCCATGTAATCGCCGTTAACGTCTCAGACTACTATGGGAACTCCGTTGCCATGCCGAATATTCAGTGTCATCTTTCTTGGGAAACCCTTGAAATTTATCACCCTGCGGCATTACACATAGCCCTCTCAGGCATTTCGGTTTAGGCAATCCCTGCCTTTGCAAAATACTAATAGCTGACTGTTGTCGGATACCGTTTCCGTCCTTTAATATATACATACTTGCGCTGCGTATAAGGTTTTCCCACATATGCTGGACTAAATCATTGCAGATACGCAGTATGACGTTTCTAACTGTCTTTCGTCATAGCCTCTACTTCGACCACTCGGACTGCGGTTCAAACAGTATGGTCTTTATCCTCATACAGTCGTTTTATCTTGCCGTTCAGTCGTGAATTGACAGCTATTCAACTTACGGCTTTATCGGTATGCTATTTTCCCCTTTGAGGTTTCCCTTTCAGGTTAATCGATTGATAACGGATATTAAACCTTTTTTCCGTTGAGCTACTATACTCAAAATCAGTAAATTACCTTGACAGGCGCACATTCCATGTAAAGCGTACCAAGTTTCACAAACAGCAGAATCGCCAGTATTACGTCAATTACAGAGAATATGACGTTGTTCGTAGCAGTCTTTATCCGACTTTTGGCGGAGTTCCATGTGCTTTCAACAGCTCCTGCAACATCGCCATTTGCGTGTGCAGAGATCACCGCAAAATTAGGGAAAGTCATGGCCGCCGCAAGCTCGCAGGCAAGCGCATTTTTAATGTTTTTCTTCAAATTATAATCCTCCTATCATTTCAACAAGTTTTCCTGTCAGAATCGTTCTTGCATTTTCAAATTCGTATGAACAGGTGGACAGCGAAATAAAGCGGTCATTCCCCGAAAAATCGGCATTTTCCCATACAACAGAAGCATCGTAAAGATGCGATAACCACTCATTTATCAAAGTCGAACCGTCGTAAAGTTCGTCGTTCATATCTGCTTTTGCACAGGAGAAAAAATCCACCCTGTACACAGTTTCAGGAGTTGCAATCCAGCCGTACCTATGGCTGTCAAAGTACGCAGAATCGGCAAATTTCAGCAGTCCCGCAAACATAGAGCCATTCCGCATATTGTGTCCGTAAACGATATTCACCGGATTCATGAACCTGTTTTCGCAGCGGTAATCGAGGAAAATCGAGCCTGATTTCAAACTGCCACCGTTATATGAGTGATGCAGATAAAAATCATTGTCGCCGCCCTGCATGATTGGATAATTTATCGCAGAATCAGGAATATACAGCCATCCGATGGCATCGGGATATGCGTTATTCAGCGACTGTGCTGAGTCGATAAGACTCTGACGAACATCATCGGGGAGAGCATCGGAAACCGCAATATTTTGCGAAATATCAGCAGTCACAGTTGTTTGGGTATTGCCGATCTGAATTATTTCCGCCGCCGTTGTTTCTGCAATGAGATTGTCTGTGATCTCGTCAAGCGTACCCTGCGAAATCGTTATCGGTCTAAACGGCTCAAGGTCGTTTTCGGCGATTTCCTGTGCAATATCGTCCTTAAAATAGAGCATTGCGCCTCCTAAAAGGAGGGCGGCTGATACAGCCGCCATGATTCCGAGCTTCGATTTTTTAGTCATTTTCCTCAGTCCTCTCAATAAAATCGGGGCAGAGTTCAGCGTATTTTCGCTCAATCTCAGCAAATTCCTTTTCTCTTTTTCTGCGGATAATTGAAACGAAAACCAGACCGCAAAGTCCTGCGATGAGCATAATAAGTCCAATCGGATTTCTGCCTGCATCGCCGGTCGGAACGCTCGGCGTCACGGGAATATTCGGGATTTCAGGAGTTTTCTCCGGTATCTTCTCAGCCTCGTCCACCATGACAATCAGTGGATTTCCATCCTCGGAAACTGCCGTAGTTTCGGCATTTTTCAAAGTTACAGAACCATCTGCAAACACCTCAAATTCGATATCCGTTGCGATAACATAACCGTCGGGAGCAGCGATTTCTTTCAGCACATACTCGCCTGCGGAAAGTCCCAATATTACGTGATTTTTGCCATCCGAAGTCCACTTATCAACAGTTTCTCCGTCGCTGTTGATAAGCTCCATTTCTGCGCCTGCAAGCTCGTTTCCGTGAACGTCTCGCTTGCTGATCTCGACAGTGACAGGCTTATTTTTTGCCGATATTTCAATGATTTCTCCGTCCTCAAAAATTTTCACAGGATATTTTTTGTCGCTCAGAATGTATCCATCCGGAGCTGCTATTTCACAGACAATATACTCGCCGTAAATCACTTCTGCAAATTCAAATTTTCCCTGTTCATCGGACTTTTCGGTCATGATTGCATTGTCTGCTGTGAACTCAGTGCAATCTACGTCAAAGAGTCCGAACAGCGCATTTTCAAGCGGTTCATCGGATTCATTCACCTTGATTCCCTTGACCGTTCCACGCTTTAATTCGTTGATAAACTGTCCGCAATCCACGGACACCATTGTCATTTCCTGACCCATGTATTCAAAGTTCACAAGGTACTTTTCGCCGTTGAGGATGTAATGTTCATCGGTTGCAATTTCCTGAACATAATAACGTCCGAAAGGTAATTTTTCAGCGATAACAGACTTCATATTTTCATTAATGGAGACCTCTGCGATAAGTCCGTTTTCGGGAATTGAAGTTCCGTCAGCCGCAACGATCTCCTCGTCTACGAACAGTCCGAAGCGTACTGCCATGTATTCGTCATTATCACCGATACCGAACAATTCGTCATGCTCCATGAATTTTGCAAGACTTATTTCTACACCCTGATAGTCGTTGTAGAACGAAGAATTTACAGTATCTCTGACTGCAATTTCCTGTCCTGCATAAACAAGTTCAATCTCCTGTATTTCGGGATTTTTCACATATCCGTAAGGTGCGGAAGCTTCCACAATTTCGTACTTTCCGAGGTAGAGCAGATCGCTTTCCGCATAGCCGTTTTCGTCCGTCACAAGCTCCGATACAACATCGCCTGCATTGGCTCTGATCGTGCCGTCAGCTGTTATGATATCCTCGACTGCGATTACCTGAAATACGGCATTTGCAAGTCCTTTTTCCTCAAAAATCGGAGTGTACTTTTCTTCATCTTCGCTTACAGAATTGAAAATTTCGCCCGTTTTCTGTACAGATATTCTGCCTTTCTGAGCCGTGTCAGACTTGGTAACCCTGACAATATTCACGGCATTTTCTTCCTCTGAATTTGCGGCAGCCACGCTGAATGAAACAGGAGTTTTGTCCAGTACATAGCCGATTGGAGCCTGCACCTCAACGAGTGTATAATCGCCGTAGGGAAGCGTTTCGGGAGTAATCAGATAGCCTTCGGAATTTGTATAGAACGTGTCAACTCCCATTTTCACAAGTTCGCCGTTACTGTCAAAAATCTGGAATCCTACGCCCTCGTAAGGAATGATTATTCCTGTTTCAGCGTCTAGTTTTGTAACATGAATGTACGACTTAAATGGGGCGTTATTCAGAATATATTCGTAAGTTTTTCCGTTTTCTGCAATGAAAACATCAAAATCGGCAACAAAAGCAGCATCGTTGACTGTCTTTGTCTGACGGACAGTATATACGCCGTAGGGCATTAATTTTGACTCCGCAAAACCGTTTTCATCGGTTATGAGATAATCTTTTTCAGAATCTTTTGCGTTATCGTAGCTGCCAGCGGACTTTAAATAAATCTCAAATTCTGCGCCCATTTCAAAATTTTCAACAACGTTTTCATCATCATCGGAATGCTTAATAATGGCTATATTCCCCTTTTTAACGTCCTCTGTGACATCAAGCGAAATCGGATTTGTTTCAATCTGATAATTTTTCAGCTCTGTACCAAGAGTATAAATTTCATCGTTGAGCTGATATCCCTGCGAAGGACTCAGCTCCTGAAGCGTGTAATTTCCGCACACAAACTCGTCCGTTTTGAAATATCCGTTTTCATCAGTCGTGTAGGTCGCTACTCTCTCGTCACCGCAATATAGTCCATAAACGGCCCCTGCGAGACTTGCATCTCCCTGTGCTGATACGGCTTCAGAATCCTTTTTCGTAATCTCCGCTGTGAATTTTTTCAGCTTGTTTTCAAAAGTGACATCAACAGTTTCATCCGCCTCAAGCGTTGTTGACTGTTCTGCCGGAACGACGTATCTTACCGGGACATCATTCTCGCTGATTGTATAAACAATAGGTTCGTTGCCGCCGTCAAACACAGGAATATCCGCAAGAATAGCTGTTCCGTCGTTGCTTGTAGTCAGCGTATATGTCTGACCGCCGCCCGAAATTGTGAAAGTTCTGTCGCCGTTCTGCCCATCCTCGGACTGCTTGTTGATCTTAATGCTGCCCTTTTTCAGAATATTTTCAAAGTCCACAGCAACTGTCAAATCGGCATTTCCGCCCGTCAGGGTCACGTCCTGAGCCTTTGGAATCTCATATCTTTCCTCTGTATTGACCTCCGCAATATTGTACGAAATTGCACTTTTGCTGCCGAAATCGTAAACGTGCAGACCGTCAAATTCAGCGATACCGTTATCGTTTGTCACAGCATTTTTTGAATGCTCCATGCCGTTTTCCGTCCATGAAATTTTAAATTCACGGTCGCCGACAATTCCGTCCTCGGCAGTCTTATTGATAGTAATTTTTCCGCTTGTGATGTCCTCCTGCACGTTGACGTTAGAATTTGCTTTGAGTGCAACAACGTCAGTTGACAGGTCATATCCTGTAGGAGCAGAAATTTCTTTGACATAATACTGTTTGTCGGGCAACGTTATCGAACCTGTACCGTCAGCGCCAATAGTGATCTCACCGACTTTATTTTTGCAGTCCTTATCGGTGTAAACGCCGTAGACCGCTTTTGAATTGTCGATAGGACTTGTACCGTTGATTTTTACCGAATTATCGGTACTCAGCACCTTTGTGATACTGAATTTTACATCCGTTTTTGTGATGCGAAAAGCGTACATATTCATCGCCGTAGACTTCTTTCCATCGGTGCGATTGTTGATAACGCAGCCCTGAGATCCGTTGGATTCGATTCGCCAGTGAGTGCCGCCGTCGCCCTTTCCGTCACCGACCGTATTACTGTTGATGTAACTTTCGTTTACACCGATATTTCGCAGATAACTGACAACATCATCGCGGCTGTCAAACTCGCCCATGTATATCCATGAGTGATCTTCGCCGCTGAGATTATCGGCGATAACAACAGAACCGGGAGTGATAGTCGAACCGTCGGCACACTCCCAATAAGGACGCTCCGTGTAGGGGATATCCGCCTTTTCTACGTCGATTTTCGAGGTCACACCGCCGTAAGAAATGGTGCAGTTATCGCTGACTGACAGCCAGTGCGTTGTATCCACAGGAACGGGATTATTCCACGAAAAACCGCTTGTTTTGTAGCCGAGATGGGTCAGCGTGTAGTAGATCAGCCCCGAACAGTCAACGCCCTGATTACGCACATAATCGAGTGAAAGGGGACTGTAGCTGCCCTGATAATACACGCCCGTGTAGCCCTTGAATCCCCAGCCGTAGGGTGAGCCGAGGAGCGTAGCCGCCTGTTTGATAACCTCATCTGCGCTCGGAAACTCCGAATTTTCGGTAGTTATCATATTTGCCGCCTTAGTCTGAACAGCAGTTCCCATGCTCGTTCCAAGCATTGAAAAAGCGCAGAGTCCTGCCATGAACCCTGCGCCAATCTTCCTTATTTTATTTTTTAAACCAATCATTTCTTTCTCCTTTTCAATGCAAAAATCCCCGAATAATCGGGGATTACTGCGTATTTTAATTTAATTCATCATAGCTGTAATTGCTCAGCATATCGCCGTCAGTGATATGGTTTCCGTCAATGTCCACCACCTCCGTAAAGCCGTAATTATAGTCGAGAAAATAACCGCCCTGAGCGTCCAGAATATACCATATATCGCCGATTTTCACCGTGTTAGCAACGTGACCGTACATCCCTGCGTTGGTCCAAACGATGTAACACGGCAGCTCGACTTCCCGACACATTTCGTAGATCCGGCAGGCGTAATTTACACAAGTTCCGCTGCCGTTTTCACGCATGAAATTGTATATTTCCAATGCTTTTTCGTAGTCGGTTTTCTGCGGTATATCGGGATTTTCCGTGACCGATGCTTCTGTATGCACCGCCGTTGTCACGGAATCGACTGGCTCTTTTTCTTTTGCATTTTCACTAACCGTGACAGTTGCCTGTGATTCCGTTTTTGGCTGTGTTTCGGGGATTTCCGCTGTTGTCCGTGCCGATTCTACCATTTCTTCGGAATCGTCAGACCTTTTTTCTTCTGCATTCTCACTAACCGTGACAGTTGTCTGAGATTCCGTAGTTTTTGGCGGTATTTCGGTGATTCCCGCAGTTGTGATGATCGGGGATATCATATCCGAACAGGTTGTTGTGACTTCGCTTGATATTTCCCCGATACTATTACTTTCTGCGGTAGTTTCCGATTTTCCCAATGCCGTGTTTTCGGCTGTTTTATGCTGTTCTCCGCAGCTTGTTAGCAGCGTCAGCAGTATAAGAATGGCTGTGATTTCTTTCATGGGATAAGCTCCTTTCGGTTTTTCTTTAGCATACCACAAAAGAACTCCCAAGTCCAGACTTTTCCCATAAAATCGACCTTTCTGACAGTTTGAACAGCGGTTTTTATTGCATTTTACATATGAAGATCCCCCTTATATTTCAAGATCCTCCGAGCACTCATCCTGCATGGGACACTCGTCGCAGTTATCGTATTCACGGCAGAATTTCTCGAATTTGTCCTCCTTATCGTCATTCTCCGAGGGAAACATAGCGACCTCAAATTTTCCCGATTCTACGCTAATCGTAACATCAACCTCCGCGCCGTCCTCAAGGAAAACTCCAGGAATTTCGATGTTTCCGTCATCGTTGACAAAACCTTTTGTGCGTACTATATTCTTCATGATATTATACCTCCCGTATATTCGTCTTCCATAAACGACAGCTGATGCCACATATTCTGCCGTTCCTTTGTATCGTAATTACTGATAAACAGTTCGCCGTAAGCCGCGCCCTTTTCGTAACGCTGCCGGAGATTATCCACACGGCTCACACTTTCAATGCGGATACCGTCACGATCCCACAACTTCCGAATTTCAGGACAATCGTTGTATGAAACGAGGAATTTTCCCTTTATACCGGCAAGAGTTTCACAAAGTCTGACGTGATCTTTGGCAGTAAATCCAACATCCTTGTAGTAATTTTCGGTCGCAAAATATGGCGGATCACAGTAGAAAAAGCTGACCGGACTATCGTAATGCTTTATCAGAACCTCGAAGTCTTGATTTTCAATTATTACTTTCTGTAAACGTCGTGAAGCCATATCTATCAGCGGAAAATCGCCCCAGATAGAATGTGGCTGACTTGCAAAGCTGTCTAGCGTACTGCCGTAGCTGTAGCGGATAAGCTGATAAAATTTTGCTGCTCTATCGTAGTCGTGAAACCTCGGAAACAAGCCTTTTTTTGTGCAGATACGCTATCCACCGGAAGTCCTCACGGGAATTCAGGACATAGCGTAATTTGTACTTCAGCTTCGCAGGATTGTCACGAACGCAGCGGTACAGATTCACAAGATTGCTGTTGAAATCGTTGAAAACCTCAATCTCATTTTCTCGTGATTTCCGAAACAGCACCCATCCTGCGCCGCCGAAAACCTCGATATACTTCTCATAAAATGGAGGCATACGAATAATAACCTCGTCACGGAGAGCCTTTTTACCCCCGACCCATGACATAAAACTATTCATTTTTCCCCCTTTCCGCCGCTTTCGGAGAACAGAAAAAGCCGTCTGACGGGATTTTCTGCTCCCGACAAACGGCTTTAAACTTTATTTTTTGCCTGAATACAGGCTTTTATCAATCCCTTCTTTTCGTTATAGTTCGCCGCATTGTTTACGGTATGGCACAGCTCACGGTACTGCCTGTCAGACAGTACGGATTTCGCCTTTTTTAGCATCGTTGGAACATCTCCGCTGATGATGACTTTTGATTTTTCATATCTTTTTCTTGTCTGCATAATACCTCCAAAAGATTTCAGAATATTTTCATTTTCATTCCTCCATATCTCAAAATTTGCTGATAAATAGCTGTTTTATTGCTCTAAACTCATGCTCAGATCTTCGTGCATTTCGGACGTTTATTTTCTGGCATTTCAGGTTATCTCTCTGAAGTCTTTTTTCAGCCTGCCGATGATGTAGGGTAGGAAGGCAACGCCTT
>JAAGKN010000573.1_pt1 | contig 89611 bp, 87 predicted proteins | sample 6206371 | NCBI WGS metagenome assembly JAAGKN01 (sample SAMN11533720, study PRJNA540317) | gut metagenome | isolation source: fecal pellets from male and female animal of same cohort | host: Peromyscus leucopus | place: USA:CA | collected 2017 | reverse complement strand
CCGTTAAAATAGCCGATGCTGCTGAAAAGCATGCAGGTTAAAATGCATTCTGCCGAGAAACCTCTTAAATAATCAGCGCTTTGGGCGATAACTTCTTTGTCGCCTGTAAAGATAGAGGACAGTGCGCCGCCGCCGAAAAATCCTACAAAAAAGATTACCACGCCTGCGGCGCATCCGGCAGCCATGGCGGTAAGAAATCCTTTCCATGCACGCTCTTGCTGCCCGGCGCCTATATTCTGTGCGACGAAGGCGGATACACTCTGCATTACAGAAGAAGGCACCAGCATAATGAAGGAGATGATTTTCTGAGCGATTCCGTAGCCGGCTGAGGGCATGAGTCCCATCTGGTTTACAATGGAATTGACCACGAGAAAGGAAATCTGCACCATGGTTTCCTGAACGGCAATGGGAATGCCCACGTTCAGAATCCGTTTCAGTTCCCGTGCATAGATTCGGCATTGGGATGGGGAAAATGAGATAGGAAGCTTTTGTTTGCGGATAATCGCCGCTGACAGTATCACGGAAACAAGCTGTGCCATAACAGTTGCCAGCGCAGCGCCCGCTACATCCAGTTTGCATACGCCCACTAAGAGTAGATCGCCTATAATGTTTACCACGCATGCAATTCCTACAAAAAGAAAGGGAAGATTGGCATTTCCGACTCCTCGCAGGATACCGCTGATCACATTATAGGCAATGATCACGAGGATTCCTGCCGAGCAGATGCGCAGGTAAAGAATCGTCTTATCTACGGACTGCGTGGGAACCTGCAATAAACCGACGATTTTTCCGGTAAATAGTTCCAGTACAACCGTTATTACGATTCCGATTGCAGCAAAAAGCAGAATAGTGGTTCCGACAGTATTTCCGGCTTCTTTAGGCTTTTGCTCCCCTATGTGCTGACCGATTGCTACCGTAGAACCCATGGCAAGGCTGGTGATGATGAAAGTTACCATCTGCATAAAACTGCTTCCGGTTCCCACGGCGGAAATGCTGGCGGCATCTCCGAACCAGCCTACCACGATCAGGTCCACTGCACCGTAAGCTGCCTGTAAAATGAGCGCGCCAAGAACCGGTACTGCAAAACGGATCAAAGACTTGAATATGGAACCTTTCAAAAAAGATATTTCATTGGATTTTTCTTGTACTGACATATTTATTTCCTCCAATCTGCCTCGTTTAGGAGCTTTTTTCTGTTTAAAGAATATTTGACAGTTTATCTGTCAGGCATTGTCTGAGCCAGCTTCTCAATGAGCTGAATTGTTTTCTGTACCTCATCGTTAGAGACAATGCTCAAGTTCTCAGACCATTTGTTTTGAAAATCAACAACGTATTTTTTGACACATGCCTCACCCTGTTGCGTCAATTTTAGCAAGGTCACTCTTTTATCCTCACTATCCGGATACTTTTCGATTAGTCGCATGGTTTCCAATTCCTGAACCAGTTTTGTGATGCTGGGCATGGTAATATTAAGACCTTCACTTACATCGCTGACCCGGCATTCCCCATGGTCCTTACATATGATATTTACCTGTTCAAGCACATGGATGTGACGGGGTTTCATTCCTTTTGGAAGTTCCGGCAGTGTCTCGATTACGTGTTTCGCCGTAAAGCAGGCGTCCAGCAGGTTTTTTAAATGTTCTCTATCCATAAGTTTTCTCCCTAAATAGTTGGTAGAAAGTGTGTAAGTGAAAATAATTACCAAAAGTAATTATTAACAGTAATTATATGGAGAATAAAAAATTTGTCAAGTACTTAATGTAATCGGTTTTGATCTTAATTTGCTTTGGTCCCCATTAGGGGACCATGTATTCAAAAGCAATATCGCCTCTGTCATATTCATAATCGTCCAGTTTGATTTCGTGGAATCCGTATTTTTCATAAATATGGACGGCTGCCTTATGTGAGAGATGTTTATTGGAACCTAGTTTACATAATTCCCATGTTCCTGCATCATCCAGCGGCTTTACCATGCATGTTGCCAGAACATTTCCGTTTTCAACAGCAAAATAAATCATTGACCCATTTTCCAAACTTTCTTCGATCTGATTGAAAGTGTCTAAATCTGTCTCTTCCAGATAGCCGAAATTATCCACGATCCAGTCTGTATTAAATTGTATGAAGTAAAGATAAATCCAGCGTACCGATCGCGTGTAAGCGGTTTATTGAACTATTGCAGGTGCATTTGGATGAGCTTCCGTAGAGGCTGATTAGCTTCGGACAAATTATTTATTTTACTTATAATATGGGGCGGTATATACTAAAAGATAGTAGGAAAAGGAGGGTACAAAGAAGATGAAAATAGCAGTGACTTATGAGGACGGACAGATATTTGGACATTTCGGGCGGACGGATCAGTTTAAAGTGTACGAAGTGGAGAACGGAGAAATAGTAAAAGAGTGTATTCTCGATACTAACGGAAACGGTCACGGTGCGCTTGTCGGTTTCCTTAGGGAAAATGGCGTGGATACGTTGATTTGTGGCGGTATCGGCGGCGGTGCACAGGCAGCGCTGGCACAGGCAGGAATCACACTTTATGGCGGTGCATCGGGCGCAGCGGATGATGCGGTGAAGGCACTTATTTCCGGAGAACTTGATTTTGATCCGGATGTCAGATGCGACCACCATGAGCATGAACATGTGGACGGAGAACATAATTGCGGGGAGCATGGATGCGGAAATGGTGGGTGTCATTCGGAAGGGTAGGGAGTTGATAAGATAAAAGAATAACAACCAAATAACTATCAGTAACAAAGAGTGTAAAGTCTATCATATAATCGAAGACTTTACACTTTTTGTATAGGTGGCGAACAATTAACATTTCGGAAACAAAACTCAAACACTACACAAATAATAAACGGTTATTCTTTTGCCATCAGCTTAATGCAACAACAATATCTATAAGAATGGAGGAAATAATAGTGGCTAAATCAAAAGTAAGAGAAGCAAATGAAAAGATTGCAGAAGGAATCATTAGCGGTTACAAAAAAATTGAAGAAGGAGTTGTCGGCGGCTACAAGAAAATTGAAGAAAGTGCAGTTGAAGGGTTTAACAAGATTGCAGACAAGTTTGTGGATAATTTTCTGACAAAAGATGGTGAGTCTGTAGAGGAAGCAAAGACGCGTTTGTCGGCAGAGCAGAAGGAAAGAAGAAAGGATGGAATTGAATCATGAAAAAAAGTACATTTGTAGCAATGATTTTAGGAACAATCGGAGGAATTTTATTTGCGATTGGTATGTGTATGGCATTGATTCCGGAATGGAATGCATTCCGAACGGGAGTTATTATGGGAGTCATTGGGGCGGTTGTATTGCTTGTCATGGTACTCGTGTGGAGAAAGATGGAAAATAAGGGGCCGCTCAAGCTATCAAGAAAGACAATCGGTGCAACATTGATCGGAATTGCAGGAGCATTGGTGTTCGGTGCCGGCATGTGTCTAACGATGGTATGGAACAATATGATTGTTGGGATTATAGTGGGAGTTGTGGGAATTATAATGCTTCTGTGTCTGATTCCGTTTGTAAAAGGTTTGAAGTAAGCACCTTGTTCACAGTTTGGACACAAATTACAAATAAAACGCAAACAATACTATAGTAACATTATCTAAAATGTGAAATAGTCGAAAGCAGAGGGATATCTGATGAATTTGCAGAGCATGAAGAAGATACTAATGCAAATATGCATGAAAATATTTTTTCTGCCGCCGATTTTGACCCTATTTATTTCGATTCCGTCATACGGGCTTGTGATCTATGCGCTGGCAGGCGAAAATGTAAATCCGATGATTTCGTATGTTTCCTATTTTTTGTCTGCTTACGCGCTTATTATCACTATTACGGGAATAACGTGCGTTATTAAAAAAGCCCGACAGGGCGTGGGAGGGCATCCGCTTGTAAAGAAGGCAGTGGGAATTCCGTGGGTAAACAGATATTTGAAGGAAGATATATTCAGAGCGGAAGCCTCCTTGTATCAAGGCTTTTTTATTAATTTTGTCTATGCGGGCATTAAGATGTTTTCAGGAATCTATTACAGATCTGTATGGTTTGTAACGCTGGCAGTATATTATATTCTGCTTGCCGTTATGCGATTTTCTCTTCTATGGTATATGCGGAGAGAAGATGTATCTGGCAAAAATAGAATTTCCGAATGGAGAAGATACCGTTTATGTGGGATTATCTTAATGTTTATGAATTTTGCATTGACGGGCATTGTTGTTCTTGCAGTGCATCAGAACAGAGGGGTTGAGTATCCCGGCGTGCTTATTTACATTATGGCGATGTATACCTTTTATGCGACAATCACGGCAGTCTGGAATGTGATAAAATTTAAGAAGTATGGCAACCCGATTTTGTTGGCAGCAAAAGTGATTAATCTGACGGCGGCACTGGTATCTATGCTTTCTTTAGAGACTGCTATGCTAACGCAGTTCGAGGCAGCAGGGGATGCGAGTTTTAGACAGATTATGACAGCCTCCACCGGAGCAGGTATCAGCATGATTGTGCTGGGAATGGCGGTCTTTATGATTGTACACGCAACGAAGTGTTTGAAGGTAGAGAACAGGAAGAATAACAGAGTAAAAGGAAGGGGTGCTGATTTATGATTCATATACTGGTACTGGAAGATAATGTGAAGCTGAATCAGATCGTATGTACTTATTTAAATGACAGTGGTTTTCTTACAAAAGGCTGCCTAAATGCAAAGGAAGCCTACGAGGAAATGTATAACAATCTGTATGATCTGATTATATCCGATATTATGATGCCAGAGATTGACGGGTTCGAGTTTGCTGCGACAGTAAGACAGGTGAACAAAACGATCCCCATTTTATTTATGTCGGCGAAAGACGACCTTCCCTCAAAACAGAAAGGGTTTCAGCTTGGCATAGACGACTATATGGTAAAACCTATAGAACTGGACGAACTGCTGTTGCGGGTGAGAGCGCTTCTCCGCAGGGCAAATATTGAGATGGAGAGAAAAATCACGATAGGGAATCTGGTGCTGGACGCGGACGGGATGAGCGCGGAGATAGACGGTGAGGAGATTGCGCTGACCACAAGGGAATTTAACATTATTTATAAACTGCTTTCTTACCCTAAAAAGACTTTTTCAAGAGGACAGCTTATGGATGAATTCTGGGGCATGGAGAGTGAGACAAGTCTTCGGGCGGTAGATGTTTATGTGACGAAACTGCGTGACAAACTGTCCACTTGTGATGGATTTAGGATTGTGACGGTAAGAGGTCTTGGATATAAGGCGGTACTGCAATGAGAAAAAACAAAGGCGATTATTATAAACGGGTCAAGGAAAGTCATTTTGCAATTTCACTTTTTGCGATTTATTGTGGTGTACTTCTTTTAATGTCGGGATTTCATACAGGATTAATCGTGTTGATGAATGAATTTCGATGGAATGCATTTCTCCAATCGGTTGTTCCGATCATATACTGGGCAATAGCAGCAGTTGGAATTACGGTATATACAAGGAAAAGAGTGAAAGATACCTATGAAATGCCATTGCACAATATGGCGGAAGCTGCTGGGAAAGTTGCCGGAGGAGATTTTTCCGTGTATGTGCCCACACTGCATACGGCGGATAAATTGGATTATCTGGATATCATGATCATGGATTTCAATAAGATGGTGGAAGAGTTGGGGAGTATTGAAACGCTGAAAACAGATTTTGTCTCTAATGTTTCCCATGAGATGAAAACGCCGATTACAATTATCAAAAACTGTGCGGAACTTTTGCAGAAAGAGCAGATTGCGGAGGAAGCGAGAATAGAATATGCAAAATCCATAGAAAATGCGGCGACAAGGCTTTCCAATCTGATCAGCAATATTTTAAAACTGAACAAACTGGAGAATCAGAGCATTGTGCCGGAGATGGAAGCGTATGATCTATGCAGGCAGTTATGTGAGTGTATCTTACAATTTGAAGATGCATGGGATGAAAAGGAGATCGTGCTGGAAACACAGATAGAAGATACAGCGATGGTAAGAGCAGATGCGAACTTGCTGGAACTTGTATGGAATAACCTGATCTCCAATGCAATCAAATTCACTGGAAAAGGCGGAGGTGTTACGATTATCCAGACATCGGATGAAAATCATGTCACAGTTGTGGTTTCTGACACGGGATGCGGCATAGCAAAAGAGAGTGTCAACCATATTTTTGACAGGTTTTATCAAGGAGACACTTCCCATTCCAAGGAAGGAAACGGGCTGGGGCTTGCTTTGGTGAAGCGGGTGATGGAGCTTATGGATGGAGATATTCAGGTTGTCAGTAAAGTGGGGGAAGGCAGTACTTTTACGGTGACGCTTCCTATGGCGGGGACAAATGCCGATGGAGTATAACCGTGAGTGGGTGTATAGGAGCGGTATATTTCGTAACACTTGAAATAATCATAGGAATCAGAGTGAGCGTAGAATGGGAAAGGAGTACAATAAATGGATGTTTCGGAAGGACAGCAAAAAAATTACATCGGATATGAATATAAGGAAATTGCCACAGATAGCAACAGGATTTCTCTTTTGCTCGACGGATATGAGAATTTCGGATGGGAGATCGACGGAAACGTGCAGTGGGGAAGCGGCAGTGGGGGTGCGGCTGCCGGACGAAAGGTAACAGTGCATTTGAAACGGAACCGAAAGCTCATCAACAAAGCGGAGCTTACAAGGCTCCAGAGAAGTTTCGAGGCATGTGTCAACGAGCTCGATGTGCTGGAAAAGGCAAAAACCTCTGCCGCAACCATGTATGCGATTATACTTGGAATTTTTGGAACGGCATTTATGGCGGGTTCGACTTTTGCAGTAACAGCACAGCCGCCTCATTATATTTTATGTATTCTGCTTGCCATACCGGGATTTTTTGGGTGGATATATCCTTATTTTCTGTATAAAAGAAAAGCTGGGAAGCAGACAGAGAAGATCAATCCTTTAATCGAACAAAAATATGATGAAATTTATGAAATATGTGAAAAAGGAAGCAAACTGTTATATTGACTTTCTGCAAAGACGATATTTCGCCGAACAGGAAAGCAACGGATCGAGCAGCTAACGATCCGTTACTTTCGGAAAAAATTTCCGGTAAGTAAATATAAACAGCGTGGTTGCAAGGGCGGTGGACAGATAGTCGGTGATCGGCTGTGCCGCCGCAAGCATCGTTGCAGAGTCAAAAATGCTTCGGAACAGAAATAGTACCGGCAGATAAATGATTCCCTGACGGCTGACGGAAAGTATCAGTGCCGGCAGCGCTGCGCCTGTAGACTGGATGGCATTGATAAATACAAACAGCAGACCCATCACAGGACCGGAGTAAATATAGATGCGGGCAAATGACATGCCGTATGCGAATGCATCCGGATCTTCCAGAAATGCATGTACCAGCGGACCGGCGCCACAGTAGCAGATGACGGTCATTACAGCGCTCAATCCAAAGGCAAGAACCAGTGAAAACTTAAGGACTGCCATATAGCGCTTCCGGTTCCCCGCACCGAAACAGTAGCCTAAGATCGGCTGGATTCCGGTACCGAGCCCGATCAGAAGCATTACCACGATCATATTGACTTTCATCGCTACGCCCAGCCCTGCAACAGCCATATCGCCATAGTGAGTCATAATATTATTGACAATGATATTCGAGAGGCTCATCAGAATATTATTTAAAGATGCCGGAACGCCGATGGCAAGAACCCCGACCGCGATTCCGTTTCCAATCTGATAATGTTTGGGATGGATGGAGAGCGTCGCGTTTTTTGAAAGCAGATGGCGGATGTAGAATGCAGCGGCAAAGATATTGCCAAGGACGGTCGCAACTGCCGCTCCGGCGACATCCCAGCCCAGAACAAGGATCATAACAGGGTCCAATACGATATTGATTAGATTTCCGATAAGCATTCCCATCATGGCAACATTTGCGTTACCTTCGGCACGGATGATATTGCTGAAACTGTTGCTAATAATCAGAAATGGGATAGCTGTGGATACGATGCGCAGATATTGTGAGGCATAGCCTACGGTGTCATCGCTTGCCCCGATAGCCCGGCTTACCGGCGCGGCAAAAATAAATATGACGATCATCGCAATGATACCGATACCAAGCCCGGTCCAGAAACAGAAGGCGGAAGTGTTTTTTGCTTTTTCTGTATGACCTTCGCCGAGTAATCTTGATATCAGGGAAGTTCCGCCTATGCCGAAGAGCATTCCGACAGCCATAAATAAAAGGAATGCCGGGGTTGCTACAGAGATGGCAGCAACCATATAGGCATTTTTGGTCTGTCCTATGAAAAAAGTGTCGGCGAGGTTGTAGATCAGAACCATGATCATACTGACGATGGATGGCACGACATTGCTGATGACTGCTTTTGGTACCGGGGCATCCCGGAAGATTTCTGTTGTTTTATCCTTCATAATAAATTCTTCCTTTCTTGTTTTTTATTCTATAAATTTTTGAATGCATCTGATCGTAGATTTTGATAAATCTGTTCGAGCATTTTTTCTAAGAGTTGTTTATCGGATTCTGATAAGCCGGCAAACATGATCTCATCCAATAAAGGTCCCCTTTGTCTTAAATCTAAAGCAAGTTCTTCACCGAGCTGTCTGCCGCTGTCTGTCAGCAGAATTGGTTTGGAGCGGGAGCCTTGGACGGTATTCTTGCGAATGAATCCCTTTTTTTCCAGAAGCTTCAGCACATGGATGACGCTGGTATGCTTGACACCGAAATAGGAAGCGATATCCGTGAGAGTGCATTCGCCGTCCGTTTCCTGCGTCAGATACATCAGGACATCGAGCTGTGTGCTGGTCAGACCGTACTTTTTATACACTTTAGTAAAGCCGGCTTCCAACTGGTTGTGTATTTTTTTAAAGTAGAATTTTAATTCATTCATTGAAGTATCCTCGCTTTGAATATGTAGCATGCTACATAATATATCAAAATCGTTGGATTGTCAATACATGGATGAGAAAAAATGTTTTATGATGATTTTGCACCGGATAGATGGTATACTACTGTGTAAATACGGAAAGGCACAGGTATCAGCATGGCACCGGTAAACCCACAGGCTACACATAATGCAAGGAAATTATTACAATATCTGACCGCGATTGGCGGTCGCAAGATCATCACGGGGCAGCACACCCAGACGGTGGCAATGGAGGAAATCGACGAGATCAGGAAGATCACGGGCGCAGAACCGGCGCTTCGGGGATTTGAACTGCTTGCCTATTCCCCAAATATCCGCTATGAGACGGGCGATGAAGCGTGCAGAACAGAAATAGATGAAAATCGTAATACATTGGAGTGCGCACGGGACTTTGGGCGTAAGGGTGGCATTGTGGCTTTTACATGGCACTGGTTTTCGCCTTTAGGCGGCAGGGATAAGAGTTTTTATGCGGAGAAGACGGAGTTTGATCCGGAAAAGGTACTGCATGCGGGAACAGCGGAGAGGGAAGCCTTTTATCATGACATGGATGTGATGGCAGGCTGCTTAAAGCCTTTTCTTGATGAGGATATTCCGGTGTTGTGGAGACCTTTGCATGAATCTGAAGGCGGCTGGTTCTGGTGGGGCAGAAAGGGACCTGCCGTGGCGGCGCGATTGTATCGTCTGATGTACGAGCATTTTGTCAATGTGCATCATCTCAACAATCTGTTGTGGGTGTGGAACTGTCCGCTGAAAAAGGGATATCCGGGAGATGATGTGGTGGATATCATATCCCGTGATGTGTATGTGGAGAAAGGGAGCAAAACGGATTATCATAAAGAATATGAGGAGCTGATTTCCGTAACACAGGCGAAAAAGCCTGTCGCGCTTGCTGAAATCGGTATTCTGCCCGATATAGATATGCTTGAAAAGAGCCGTGTGCCATGGTGTTATTATATGACGTGGAGCAAGGGATTTGTGATGACGGAGGAATTCAACAGTCATGAGGCGCTGAGCGATATCTATGGCAGTAAGTATGCGGTGACTTATCCGGCTGGGATATAGTTTAAGATGTTGTTATAGAAGGAAGGGTGTATTTATGAGAAGGATCGTAAGTACTTTTATCATAGGAATTATTACGGGTACACTGCTTGGCATATGGAGCATGATTTGTGAAAAACTTGGATTCGGGCAGGTATGTTTCGCTTTAGTGGGAGCGGTCATTCCGGTGGTCATGACCGGCGGCGTATACTTAGAAGGATTTATGAAAACAGCCGGTGCCCTGCATGTTAAGGCGCGCATGGATAAAAGGGGAAATGCGCAAAAAGATGCGTCCATGCAAGTGTCTGCATTTGCGGTAATTACGGTAATCTGCTTTTTCATGTTGTATGCGGCAGGGCTTGTGTTAATCTGGAAAAAGTATCAGATCGGGTTGTTACTACTTAGTTTTTTTGTGTCCAGAATATTGAGCGGCATGTGTTTTGCGTGGTTTCCGACGGCGAGACCGGAAGGAGACTGGAAGTTTCTGTCCTCCGCAGAATACAAACAGACAGCGCGTGTTGTGCTGACCACGCTTCTGGCGCTTACGTTTATTACGGCGGTTTTAGTCCAGCCGATCATCGGTTCAATCATGGCATTGGCCACAATGTGGGTCTGGACCTATTTCTATTATATGTCTAAGAAGTATTTTGGCTGTATCACGGAGGAGATGGCAGGGTATTTCCTGAGTCTGTGTGAGTTGTCGAGTGTATTGGTGATTGGGATGATTGGTAGAGTTTTGTAAACTTGTAGGGCGACAAACATAAATATCCCTGGAAGAGGGAAGCTGGTGCCCGGAAAAGCAGAGTAAAGAATGAATATAGAAGGGAAAATATATGAGCAACAAGAAATTGGTGGTCGGTATTCTGGCGCATGTAGACGCCGGAAAGACCACTTTGGCGGAGAGTATACTATATACAAGCGGTAGTATCCGCAAGCTGGGGCGGGTAGACCACAAAGATGCATTTCTGGATACGGACAGGCAGGAGCGCGATAGGGGTATCACCATATTTTCCAAGCAGGCGCAGTTTAGTTGGCAGGACATGGACATTACGTTGCTTGATACGCCGGGGCATGTGGACTTTTCGGCAGAGATGGAGCGTACTTTGCAAGTGCTTGATTATGCTGTGCTTGTCATAAGTGGTGCGGATGGTGTTCAGGGACATGTGATGACGTTGTGGAGACTTTTGGAACGATATCATGTACCTGTTTTTCTTTTTATTAATAAAATGGACCAGCCAGATACCGATGCAGCGGCGCTTCTTGCGGAAGTTAAAGAAAGACTGGATGAACGATGCGTGGCATTCTCAGAACGTGATGCGGCTTTTTATGAGGACATCGCCGTCTGCGATGAAGAGCTGCTTGAGAGGTATCTGGAGACCGGATTGATCGATGATGCAACAATTGCCTCATTGATTGCACAGCGCAAAGTATTCCCGTGCTTTTTCGGTTCTGCATTAAAAGTGGAGGGCATCACGGAACTGCTGGACGGGCTTAATACATATACAAGGATGCCCTCGTACGGGGCGGAGTTTGGTGCGCGGGTCTATAAGATATCCAGAGACGCGCAGGGAAATCGTCTGACTCATGTAAAGATTACAGGCGGAACACTTAAGGTAAAACAGATGATTTTCGTAAACAGTGGCAAAGCAGCCGAAGAAAAAATAGATCAGATCCGCATTTATTCAGGAGACAAATATACGTTAGAGCAGGAAGTGAAGGCAGGAGATGTCTGTGCCTTGACGGGTCCCGTCATGACTTTTTGCGGAGAAGGTCTGGGCGTGGAGACGGAGAATACGATTCCGTTGCTTTGCCCCATTATGACTTATCGCATTGTATTGCCTGATGGCTGTGATGTGCATCAGATGTATAATGAGTTATGTCAACTAGAGGAGGAAGAACCCCAGCTCCATATTATATGGAAAGAACAAGTCGGTGAAATTCAGATTCAGATGATGGGTGAGGTGCAGATTGAAATACTACAAAGCATGATCGCGGACAGGTTCGGGGTGGATGTAACTTTTGACGAGGGCAGTATCGTTTATAAGGAAACGATAGCGTCTACGGTGGAAGGCGTCGGGCATTATGAGCCGCTCAGGCACTATGCGGAAGTGCATCTGCTCTTAGAACCGGGCGAGCCGGGCAGTGGTCTGCAGTTTCATACAAGATGCAGCGAGGATACGCTGGACCGCAACTGGCAGCGGCTTGTGCTGACACATTTGGAGGAAAAGGAGCATGTCGGCGTGTTGACAGGTTCTCCGATCACGGACATGCAGATCACTCTTGTGGCGGGGAGAGCGCATCTGAAACATACCGAGGGCGGTGATTTCAGACAGGCGACTTACCGCGCTGTCAGGCAGGGGCTGTGCAAGGCGCAGAATGTTCTGCTTGAACCGATCTATGCTTTCAGACTGGAACTGCCGTCGTCCATGATCGGACGTGGGATGACGGATTTACAAGGAAAGTCTGGAAAGTTCGGCGCACCTGAGATAACGGGCGAGTATGCCGTTCTCACCGGTACGGTGCCGGTATCCGAAATGGCGGGATATCAGGCACAAGTGCTGGCGTATTCGGGCGGTAAAGGAAGGTTGTATACGGAATTAAAAGGTTATGCTCCATGCCACAATGCGGATACAGTGATTGAAAAGATGGGCTACGAGGCGGAGCGCGACACAGACAATCCGTGCAGCTCCGTGTTCTGTGCTCATGGAGCAGGGTTCGTGGTAGAGTGGGATCAGGTGGAGGATTACATGCATCTGGACATGGCAGTGCCGGATAGTATGTTATCACAATCGGACGATCGGAAAGAGGGGGCAGAGTTTCAGAATAGTAATTCCATAGGTCAGGGCAACAGTTATGCCGGACAGGGAAACAACGGTCATACAAGACTTAGTGCACAGAGTAAAAGCACATCGCCGGATGCCATCGGACAAGATGAGATCGATGAGATCATGGAGCGTACTTACGGAGCAAGGGAGAGAAAAAAGCAGGGCTGGTCAAAGACAATACGGGCAAAAAAATCAGATACCTCATATGTGTCAGCGGGCAGCAGTAAGGCTTATCAAACAAAAACAGACGCACAGCAGGAAGAATATCTGCTGGTAGATGGCTACAATATTATTTTTGCGTGGGATTCACTAAGTGAACTGGCTAAAATAAACCTAGACAGCGCGAGAGGCAGATTGATGGATATTCTGAGTAATTATCAGGGGTATCGGAAGATGCATCTCATACTGGTATTTGACGCTTATAAGGTAAAAGGAAATCCCGGCAGTACGGTACGCTATCATAATATTGACGTGGTGTTTACCAAGGAAGCGGAGACCGCGGATCAGTATATCGAGAAAGTGACCCATGAGATCGGCAGAAAACACCGTGTGCGGGTGGCGACGTCCGACGGGCTTGAGCAGCTTATCATCATGGGAGCAGGTGCAGTCCGTGTGTCTGCGAGGGAGCTTAAAGAGGAAGTGATGGAAGCAGGCGAGGAATTGCGGCAGATGTTTCTGCACGATCCGCTAAAGCCATCGGATGGCAGAAATTATCTTCTGGATGGTGCACCCGATGAAGTTACATCATATGTGGAACGAACGAGGAAAGGAATTGAAGAATAGAAAACGCGAATTTGGATATGAGGAAAAACTGTGATATGATAATGTAGGTGTATCGGCAAAAACGGGCAGAATAGTATGATAAAAGAGAGAACATTACAATGACGGATGAAATGATAGATATAAATGCAGAAGAAGAGATACAGACAGGGCATAGCGACAATGACAGTACAGACGTGCAACTGTCAGATGATATACCCGACAAAGTCTGGCTTACTTATACCAACGCTTTTTTACAGTTTCCGCAGGATGAACAGCGTAAGCTGGTCAAAGGCTGTGAGCGCCAGATCGGGCAGTTGGAGCGGCGTATTGCACGCAAGAAAGGGCAGGAAAACCATCAGATATTAGCGGATATGAAGGACTTGCACAAGCGCGCGGCGGCGATCGGGTATACGGTGGTAAATAAAGAGACCAAGCTGCGCAAAAAATATAAGCGTACCTTGAAAAAGCTGATTCGGCTGGACATCACATTTTTAAATAAAATGACTGGTGGAGTCAATCCGGAAGACGTTGTGCAGATGAAGGCGACTGCTGAACTCCTCCGCAAAAAATCGCTTTACGAGATCTATAAAGACGAGTATATGCAGTATCTCGTAGGACAGCGGATCGAGGAACTGATGGAGGCGGAACCGGAGAAACAGTATCCGGAGGCGAGAGGTATGAAGCGGCATTTCATCCTGCATATCGGTCCGACCAACAGCGGTAAGACCTATCAGGCATTGCAGCGGCTGAAACAGGCTTATCACGGCATTTATTTGGGACCGTTGCGTCTGCTGGCGCTGGAAGTCTATGACAGGATGATGGCGGCGGGCATTCCCTGTAATATGATCACGGGAGAAGAGACCATACGCACACCGGGCAGCTTCGTGCAGGCATCCACGGTGGAGATACTGGATATCAGGGAAGTCTATGATATTGCCGTGATCGATGAGGCGCAGATGATGGCGGATGAGAACAGGGGAAGTTTCTGGACGAGGGCAATCCTCGGTATCCGTGCTGAGGAGATTCATGTGTGCTGTTCCGGCACGGCGGAAAACCTTTTGATAAGAATGATCAAAAGATGCGGCGACACTTTTGAAATCGTGCATCATGAGAGAAATACGAAGTTAGAGTTTATTCCGAAACGCTATGATATGAGCAAAGATGTAGAGCCCGGAGACGCGTTGATCGCCTTTTCCAAGAAAAATGTACTTGCGATCGCCGCGACGCTGGAAGGCAGAGGAATCAGCACGAGCGTCATATACGGTAACCTGCCGCCCCAGACGAGACAGGAGCAGGTGCGGCTTTTTACGGAAGGTATCAATCAGGTGGTGGTGGCGACGGACGCTATTGGTATGGGAATCAATCTGCCTATCCGAAGAATCATTTTCATGAACAGTATGAAGTTTGACGGCACCGACAAGCGCAGGCTGGAAGCGGAGGAAGTCAGGCAGATCGCGGGACGTGCAGGCAGATACGGCTATTATGATGTTGGATATGTCCAGTCGTCGATGGATACAGAATACATCGGAAGAAAATTGGAAGAACCGCTCTATCCGATCAAAAGAGCGAGAGTCGGATTCCCGGAGGTACTGCTGGATATCGATATGGAACTGGATGAGATCATCGAGGCGTGGGAGAAGACGAAAAATCTGCCTATGTATGATAAGATCTCGATGGCGGAGAGTGTGAAGAAATACCGCTATCTGAAAAATTACCGCAAAAAGCTGTCTTATATGGAAGACAGAAAGTTTGTGTTATCACTGATTACCTGTCCTTTTGACGTTAAAGACAGGGAAGTGCTGAGGCTTTGGTTAAGGTATTGTGAGAATCCGACGCAGTTTCATCACTGTCCGATGCTGCCGCAGGACTTTTCACTGGAAGGGCTGGAATCATATTATAAACAGTTGGATCTGTATACACAGTTTTCCGGCAGGATGAACTGGGAAGTTGACAGGGAAGAAGTGGCGGTCAACAGAGAGTGGGCGCAGCATGAGATCAATGAATTGCTGAAAGAAGATAAGGGGCAGTTTGAAAAAAGGTGCCGTAACTGCGGAGCGGTGCTGCCGTGGGATTATGCCTATCCGATCTGTCAGGAGTGTTATCATGACGAAGGGGAAGAGGATGACAGAGTGCTCCGCTCCATGCACAGATATCCGCATGACCATAACAGAAGGTAACAGGTTGAGCGAGCTCTGTTGCAAATATGTTGTTGCTGGTCAAGATGGTAATTGATAATATAAATGAGAGAGGTGCTTAAGAATGCTCAATGTCTATTATGGAAATATGCCGGAGGCTATTTTCAATACATCTGTGTATTTCAAAAATGCATACGAAGACAGTTGGATTACCGATCCGGTCGCGAAGGAAATGATTCTTGATGTTGACAAATCTGTTGTCTTGGATAGCGAGGTGATAGACAGTCCTGTTATGGGTAAGATTGCGCCTACAGCTCTTTCTGGTGGTGTAAAAACGTTGATTCTTATGAAGAATGAACGTTCCAAAGTGTTTAATGCTTCTGCCTGCGGTGACAACTGTGCCAAATGGATATTAAAGTTGGCCAAGGCGGATGATCTCACAATTAACCTGCGCCATTTGATGGATTTCGGAGAGAGACCATTTGATATTCACATTATGAACACGGATCAGATTGTTCACAGTATGAAAGAACTTGTACCGATTGCCGGGTTGTATGTATGAGAGGTGATGAACATGAAAAGCGCACACAAGATCATTGTACAGAATAAGCGCATTCGATATGATTTTACAATTAGAAGGAATATCACGGTTATTCGTGGAGACAGTGCAACAGGTAAAACGGCATTGGTTGACATGATACGTGAACATTTTGAAAATGGGACTAGCAGTGGGATTGAACTGACTTGTGATAAAGAGTGTACTGTGCTGGATGGACGTACATGGGCAGGACAGCTTTCCATGATGAAAGACTGCATTGTTTTTATTGATGAGGGTAATGACTTTGTTATGAGTAATGACTTTGCAGCGGCTATTCAAGAGACTGATAATTATTATGTTATTGTAACCAGAGAGGGGATACCTTCCCTGCCATACAGTGTAGATGAGATTTATGGGATTCGTGATTCCGGCAAGTATGGGAATTTGAAGCGAACTTATAATGAATTTTATCATTTGTATCAGGTGTCGGATTTCAAGCAGACAGTTAAAGTTGAAAAATTGATTACGGAAGATTCAAATTCCGGTTTTCAGTTCTTTCGGAATATTTGTGAAAGAGATGGAAGAATTACCTGCATTAGCGCGCAAGGTAAATCTAATATCTTTGCTGAGAGCGCTAATCACTTGGACGAGAATGTTTTAATAATTGCAGATGGCGCAGCATTTGGCTCTGAAATGGAAAAGATGATGCAGCTTATGGAAGAGTATTCCAATATAGTGCTTTATTTGCCGGAATCGTTTGAATGGATCATTTTGAAGTCTGGAGTGATAGAGGATAATGGTATAGCAGAAATGCTGGAATATCCAGAAAATTATATTGAATGTAAGGACTTTTTTAGCTGGGAGAGGTACTTTACGACACAGTTAATCCAGAGCACGCAGGGAAGTTACTTGAAGTATTCTAAGAAGCAGCTGAATCCTGTTTATGTACAAGAGAAAATTTCGGATAAAATTTTGTCGGTTATGAGAGGCATGGATTTGACCTGATGTTTGATATTGAGTTGTTAGAAGGAAGCATAACGAAACAATGATATACACTTATTATATTGATGTGACACAATTTGATGATGAGACGCTTTTCCAAGAGAAACTGAATCTGTTGTCACCCTACAGACAGCAGAAGATTGCACTTCTCAAACACGAAAAAGACAAGAACAGAAGTCTTGGAGCAGGAATCGCCTTAGATCATGCTCTGGAAACCTATGGGCTTAAGGAGAAAAGCATCGAGTATGAGTTCGGTGAGTGGGGAAAACCTTCCCTAAAATACCAGCCGGGGATTCATTTTTCGCTGTCCCATTCGGGGGATTATGCAATATGCAGTATCGGAGATAAGCCTATGGGGAACGATATAGAGCTTATCAAGCCGGGGCGTCTTAAGGTTGCCGACCGCTTTTTTGCGAAGGAAGAGCTGAACTGGATGTATGCGGTTCAAGACGAGGAGGAGATCACACAGCGAATGTTCCGCATCTGGACGATGAAAGAGAGCTTCTTAAAAGCTACCGGCAAAGGGATTTCTTTGCCGCTCGGAGATTTTGCAGTTGTGGTGAATGAAGAGAAAGATAAGATACATGTGAAACATACGTTTAACGCTAAGTATTATCATTTGAAGGAATATCAGGAGATTGCGGGCTATCGGGTGGCGGTCTGCTGTGAGGAGAGCAGGGACGCGGCATATAGTATGATTCCGATTATATTTTGAGTCTATAATTCAGGTGTCAAAAGGTGTGTTAATAAACTTCATAAGTAGATTTCGCAAAATGTTCTCGAAGCTGTCATGCGAAGGAATATGAGATTTTCTTAATATTCCGTAATCTATCCAGAAATTTCGGGGCATGGATGCCCCGAAAAGCCCGAAACGCGCATGGATGCGCATAGAGGGCGGTTTCGTCCGTTGTCACAGCCTTGCCGGAATATTTTAGAAAATCCATATGACGAAGCCCGACACAAGAGAACATTTTGCGAAATCTGCTCTTTCAATTTGTATAACACACCTTTTGACACCCGAATCATTATTTTAGGTAAAAAGGAAAGAAAGTAATTGAATCAGTATATATTTTAGTAAAAATATCCATACTATCCCTTGAGAAATGTTTTCGGAGAGTGACGGGACATAAAGAAAACAGGGAAAAGGAGATAGCAGGATGTTAGGGAAACAGAGTTTTCAATTTGTTAATCAACCGTATCTGATCAGCAGCGGGGCTATCGTCGGCAGCAAGGAAGCCGAGGGACCGATGGGACAGTTGTTTGATAAGGTGTGTTATGATGATAAATTCGGCGCCGATACATGGGAAGAGGCGGAGAGCAGTCTGCAGAAGGAGGCATTGGAAATAGCGCTTCAGAAAGGTGGACTGCAAAAACAAGATATCCAGATCGTCTATGCGGGGGATCTGCTCGGGCAGTCCATCGCCAGCAGTTTTGGATTGGCGGGGTATCAGGCTCCTCATGTGGGGCTTTACGGCGCATGCTCTACCTGCGGTCTGTCTCTTGCCATGGGCGGTATGGCGGTGTCGGGCTTTTTTGTGGAAAAAGCGGCATGTATTACTTCCAGCCATTTTGCCAGCGCAGAGAAAGAATTTCGGTTTCCCCTCGCCTACGGAAATCAGCGTCCGAAATCGGCGACATGGACGGTGACCGGAAGCGGAGCGTTTATTCTTTCGGCTCAGCCGGGTAAGCAGGTCAGGGCAGTCATTTCAGGAGTTACGATTGGCAAGATTATGGATTATGGGCTAAAAGATTCCATGAATATGGGCGCATGTATGGCGCCTGCCGCAGCGGATACGATTAGACAGAATCTGGAAGATTTCGGCAGGACACCCAAGGATTATGACAGAATCATCACCGGTGATCTCGGGACGGTGGGACAGAAATTGCTTTTTGACTTACTTTCTGACAAACAGATCGATATTACAAAACAGCATATGGATTGCGGGATTGAAATCTATGACAGCGAAAGGCAGGATACGAATGCCGGCGGATCGGGATGCGGATGCAGTGCGGTGGTTTTGTCAGCCTATATCCTTAAGAAAATCGAGGAGGGTGTCTGGAAAAGGGTGCTGTTTGTGCCTACGGGGGCGCTTCTTAGCAAGACCAGTTTCAATGAGGGGCAGACGATTCCGGGGATTGCGCATGGGGTTGTGCTGGAACATTATGAGAATTGATATATGAACAAGATTCCCTGTGAAGCATAATGATGTGAAAGGAACAGGCAGGAGCCAACCGAAACGGCGGTTCCTGCCTGAAAAGAGTCTTCTGCTATAAGGATTGACCGGTTCGGAACACCAACTTCAGAAATTCCTTTGCGCTGTAGCGCCATACCTGCCATTCATGATATCCGGGAGTGGTATAAAATTCGCACCGGATTCCTTTTTCACGCAGCATTTTAATATTTGTACGATTGCTTTCCAGCATATCCGTTTCCTGTTCTCCGGTTCCCACAAAGAACAGGTCGATCTTGTCGTTAAATTTCTCTGCATTTGCGAACACATCTGTATAATCGTCCATTCCGTCGTTCGTTACCAGCACAGCACTGAAAATTCCCAAGGAAGAGAAAATATCCATATTCCGCAGCACGGTTGCCTGTGTCTGGAAACCACCCATGGAAAGTCCGGCCATGGCTCTGCTGCGTCTGTCTCTTCGAGTGCGGTATTTTCCGTCTATGAAAGGAATGCAGTCAGTAATGAGGACGTCTCCGATACAGCCTCTGGAAGGATGACCGGTACCGTCGGGATAAAAGGCGTAACCGCTGTTCATCACTACGATCATTTCTTCACATTCTTCCCGTGCAAGCAAATTGTCAAGAATATAGTTGATCTTTCCCTGCCAGATCCAGCCGGCTTCACTTTCGCCGCCACCGTGCTGTAAGTAGAGCACGGGATAACTTTTTTCGAGACTTGTTTCATAACCGGGCGGAGTATAGACGAAGCAGTTGCGCATCCGTCCTGTCACAGAAGATTTATAATAATCCATACGTATGGTTCCGTGAGGAACATCCTGAAGCAGATAAAATTCGGAATTATTATCTGGCATTTCAAAGAAGTTGATGTTGCGGAAACATCCGTAGCCATAGGGAGTCAGATCGCTGCACGTACGGTTCCCGTCTACATAATATTCATGATAGTGAAAACCTGCGCCGATTCCCGGAATGGAAATATGCCAGACTCCGTGCTCGTCCTGTGTCATAGGATGACGGGTGTTACCGAAAGTGCCGCCGATTCCGGCTACTTCTACAGTCTTTGCATTGGGTGCAAAGAAAGTAAAATGTGCGACTCCTTCCTCATCTACTACTACGCCACGGGGCTTGTCGATGTATTTCCCAGCCGGATTTCCTTTTTCATCGGTGGCAAGTATCAGATCTTTATTTACCGGATCAAAGAATAATGCGTGGGAATTCAATGCCTGATTGTGTAATATTTCTTTCTTTATCATGAATTCGTTCTCCTTTCTTGAAAAACTTCCTGTAGGAAATCTCTTGCGCTGTACCGCCACACATCCCATACATGATAGCCGGGATAGTGTTTCCCGAGAATACTCTTGCAGCCGCTTTGTGCAATGCGGTTTACTGTATCCATGGTTGGATCAAACATTGGTTCCTGCTCCCCACAGGAAACGAAAAGAAGGCGAAGCGTCCGATCTATGTAATCAGGATTGGCAAAGAGTTCCGAATAATCGTATTCAGGGCGAGTGATGGGCAGTCCGCCGCTAAACACTCCAATCCATGCGAACAAGTCCTGATGTTTCATTCCAATGGAAAATGCCTGAACGGAACCGAGAGAAAGCCCTGCAATGGCCCGGTTGTCACGTCCGGAAAGTATGCGGTATTTGTTTTCGATAAAGGGAATGCAGCCTTTAGTCAGTTCTGTGTCAAAATCACCGGGGAAGAAAACCGGGTCTTCGTTCTCTGCAAAGGCATAGCCGGAGTTCATGACAATGATCATGTCGCGGCATTTTCCTTCTGCAATCAGATTATCTACTATCAGATTCAGTTTTCCCTGCCAGATCCATCCGGTCTCATTTTCACCGACGCCGTGCTGGATGTATAGGATCGGGTATTGGCGGGAGGTGTTTTCCTCATACCCGTAAGGTGTGTATACCCAGCAGGCCTTGATCCGCCCATTGACGGGAGAGGGGTATAACTCCATGCGTACATCTCCGTGCGGAACATCTTTTAAAGAATAGAAATCTGAATTCTCGTCGGGCATTTCGAAGAAATTGATAGGGTAAAAACATCCGTACCCCAGTGGCGCGTCCGGATTGGTGCAACGGTTTCCGTCCACATAATATTCGTGATAATGGAATCCGGCGGGAATATCCGTGAGTGTGACGGTCCAGAAGCCGTCTTCAATTTTCTCCATGGAATGCCGTTCATTTCCCATACCGCCGCCGATTCCGGCAACCTCCACCTGAGAAGCGTCAGGGGCATAAAAATGGAACGTTACTCTGCCGTTTCCATGTACGTCAATACCCGGCAGACGATCCACATAGTGAATGGATTGATAGCCTTTTTTCTGGGAGATATCCCGGGCAATCTGTGCCTCCTTATTAAAGGGGTCAAAGAACAGCATATGGGATGGGATGATTTGATTCTGTATAGTGTAACTCATTATAAAACCCTCCTTTGCTAATAAATTATGCTTTTAATATTGTATAAATCATACGGCAAAAAATTGCGTAAGTCAATGTATTAATATGAAATAGTGAAAAAATAATGAAATTTTAATGGAAAGAGTATAAGCTAATAGTATTAGCAAATAAAATTGAGCAAATTTGATATTGAAATTAGGATATAAAAAGAGAAGTGGAAAAAAATTAAGGCAAAAACACCAAACAGTATTGACATAGATACAATATAATGGTACATTTAGCACATAGAAAACGAAAAACAGAAAACTAATAATATTAGCAAATAAACAAATGAATAGCCAAGTTTAATTAAGGTTAGAATTTTGTCGGGCTAATATATTAGCAAACAAAATCTAGGAGGGATAATTCATGAAAAAGAAACTATTGGCAATTCTTTTGACCGGAACATTGGCAGTCACAAGCCTCGTGGGTTGTGGAGGAGGAGAAACAGCAGAACCTGAAAGTTCACCTGAAGAATCATCGGATGGTGGAAGTACAGATGCAGCGAATGAAGAAGAGGCAGGTACTTCTGATGCGGAAGGAAAGGAACCGGTGACTATTACATTCTGGAATGGCTGGACAGGACCGGACGGGGAACTTTTGAAGGAACTGGTAAGTGATTATAATGAGAACAATCAGGATAATGTAACTGTTGAAATGGATATTATGGAGTTTTCTTCTTTGAATGAAAAAATGGCTACCGCACTGGCAAGCGGAACTAATCCTAATCTGCATCTGGGTTTTGCTACAGGCGAGTATGCTATTGACGGACAGTACATTCCTATTAACGATGTATTTGACAAGACAGATTTGGATCAATCAGATTTTGATGAAGGTATTCTGGCGAACTGCTACTATGACGGGAATTTGTATGGGCTTCCGTTCCAGTTGACTTGTACTTATCTGTTCTGGAATAAGGATCTGTTTGAACAGGCAGGGCTTGATCCGGATACACCGCCCGCCACATGGGAAGAGGTAGCGGAATACTCTGCAAAGATCGACGCGCTGGGCGGAAATATCATTGGCGGAGGTTATTCTTTTAATGACAGCGTTATGCTGGGATGTATGATGAAAGGCTACGGCGGAAACGTGGTGGCAGATGACGGAAACGGTAGTTACAGAGCATGCCTGACAGATCCGGAGTACATTGAAGGGAACAAGAAAGCTCTTCAGACTGTTTATGATTTTACCAAGCAATCCGCTAATAATACATATACCGGAACCGATTATGAAGCCGGTTTCATGGCAGGTACTTGTGGTATGCTTACAGCCGGGGCGTGGGAGCTTGCAGGATGTAAGAATAATAATTTGAACTATGGAGTATCCTTACTTCCTGCTGGGACCGAAGGAATCAAGATGTCAACATGGCCGATCTCTATGTGTGTAATGAAAGGAACGGAAGGAAGAGAGCTGGAAGCCTGCTATTCTTTCATGGAGTACTGGAATGATAATATTCACAACAAGATTGCGGAGGAATCACCTGCATTCAGATGGACTTCACAACAGGGTTATCAGCCATATCTGATTTCGGTTGCAAATGATGACAGGCTGACCGGTGATCCGGATTACAGGGTGACCAGTTCCTATATTGAGCATTATGATAACTATTATGTTCCTTCTTTCTGGAATTCCTATAATCTCGGTTCTCTGATTCTCGCCCCGCTGGCGGAAAATGTTGTATATGAGACCATGTCTATAGACGAAGCGCTTGAGAATGCACAGAGCGAGTTAGAAGGTATGATTGAAGAGATGCAGGCAAAAGAAAACAAGTAGGGATAAGATTGCGTTAAAGGGCGTAACAGGCAGGGGGAGCATTATGGAATATATTAAAAAAGTAAAAGCGTATTGGAATAAACCGAAACACGCGGCATATCTGCTGATAGCACCTGCGGTTTTGGTGGTCTTTCTGTTCAACATCGTACCGCTGATCGCTTCCTTTGTTATCAGTACGTTGGATGTGACCACTTACTTCTCGGATATTCATTTTGTGGGATTTGATAACTTTGCGAAGGCATTTCAGGACAGATATTTTATAAACAGTTGGAAAGTGACAGGGTTGTTTACATTGTTTGATGTGCCTATCAATATGGGCTTTGCGCTTCTGGTGGCAGCATTGGTGAGCAGTGAAAAAAGAAAGGATAAATTACTGCGATCTGTCTTTATCCTGCCGTTGATCTGCTCGGCTACTGTTATTGGTTTGGTGTGGGAACTTTTTTTAAATCCGAATATCGGCTGGGGCATTTATATGATGCAGAAGCTGGGTTTCCCTAAGATGGCGATTTTTTCCGATATTAAGCTGGCTTTATATGGAATTATTTTCATTTCCATCTGGAAGGGATTCGGCATGACCAGTATGATACTGGTGGCGGCCATGCAGGGGGTATCCAGCTCCCTGTACGAGGCGGCTGCCTTGGACGGAGCGAACAGTTTCCAGCGGTTTTTACATGTAACAATGCCCGGGATTTCCAGTACGTTGTGGTTCGTGTTGATTACGAGGATCATCGGTTCTTTTCAGGTCTTTGATTTGATCTATGTTATCACTAACGGCGGTCCGGCTCATTCCACGGAGACGGTGGTGAGTTATATTTACAGCAAAGCATTTACCACGGGAAATGATCTGGGGTATGCCACCGCAATGTCGGAGGTGCTGTTTGTGGTCATTTTACTGGTGACAATTATTTTATATGCGAGAATGCTGAAGCAGGAGAAAGAAGGAGGGATGCAGTGATGAAATCGGTGGGTAAATGGACGCCGGGCAAGATTCTGGCTTGTATTGTAAAAAATCTGTTTTTGTTAATTTTAACATTGCTGATTCTGTTGCCTGTGCTGTGGATGTGTTTTTCGGCATTCCGACCGTCGGATCAGATTACGGTGTATCCGCCGCATTTCTTTCCGAGTACATGGTCGTTGGAAAATTTCAAGGATGTAATGGAAATGATCCCGGTGGTCAGATATATTACCAATACTTTTATTTATACGGTGGTGGTAACAGGTGTGTCAGTTCTATTCAATGCCATGGCGGGCTATGCCTTTGCCAGAATTGAGTTTAAGGGGAAGAATGTCATCTTCACCATATTGATGGCTTCTATGATGATTCCTTTTCAGGTTATTATGATTCCACTGTTTATGGAATTATTTAAAATGGGTATGTTTGATACCTTTGCGGGTCTTGTGGTACCTAAATTTGCGGCGGTGGTGGGAATTTTTTTCATGCGCTCCTTCTTTTTTACGCTGCCTAAACAACTTGAGGAAGCAGGCAGAATTGATGGTCTCAGTGAATTCGGTATTTTCTTTAGAATCATGCTGCCATTATGTAAGTCTGCGATCGTGACGCAGGCAGTGCTGTCTATCACAGGGTGTTGGAACGATCTGCTGTGGCCTCTTTTGATGACTAATTCGCCGGATAAAAGAATGTTGGCAAACGGTATCATTTATTTTGTGGGACAGAATGTGAATGAATATGGTCCGGCATTTGCAGCCGGAGTGGTTTCCGTAGTGCCTTTGTTTTTAGTATTTGTCTTTGGGCAGCAGTATTTTGTGAATAGCATTGTATCTACGGGAATCAAAGAATAAAAGAAAATGTATTGTCTTGCCAAAAAAGTACAGAAAAAAATGAGGACACTTTTTTTTGCCAAGGTTTTTATATATAATGGAATCAGAGTGGGGACAGTAAATTGACCCTGCAAACGAGAAAGTAGACAGACGAGGTGTATTATGGCAAAAAAGAGCGGAGTCAGCATGCGGCAGATTGCAGAGCAATTGGATTTGTCCCAAGGTACAGTATCTATCGTATTGAGTGGGAGAGGGAAGGAAATGAGGATATCTCCGGAGACACAGAGCCGGATTATCGATATGGCGAAGCAGATGGGCTATCCATTGGAAAAAGTCAGAAAATTGAGGCAGACAGTGGGGGAAAATGGAAATCCGATCATCACAGTATTCATTCCCGCTATGGAGGATGAGGTGATATCGCCTTACAGCAGGATAATAGCAGGAATCACACGGGCAATGAAGGAGATGGAGGTTGGGGCGGAAATTTTGGTATGCCCTTTTGAATATAATGATTTAGAAAAAAAATATCAGTATCTTACCGGAAACTTTTGCAGCGGTGCAATCATAGTAGCCATGTCGGATCAGGACTTAGACGGACTCTTAAAACAAGAATTTAATATTCCGATTGTATTATTTAATCATGTAAATGAAAAATATGCTTCTGTTTATGTTGATGATTACAGGGCGGGGTATCGTGTTGCTGAACTTTTCAAAGCGAGAGGTCACAGAGAGGTGGGCATGTTGATGTCCAATAACCGGAATAAGGCTATGGGGCTGCGTGCGGTCGGTTTTATAGATGGCTGTAGGCAGCAGGGGCTGGAACTGAAGGATGCCCATGTGTTTGAATGTGTCCTGAGTCGGAGCGGAGCTGCGCAGGCAGCAAGGAAACTTCTTGGAACGGGTGATTTGCCGGAAGCAGTCTTTGCAACTATCGATGATCTGGCGCTTGGGATGCTGCAGGAGATGAAAAAAGCCGGCGTGGAAGTGCCCGGACAGATGGAAATCATATCCTACGGGGATAATTCATGGGTTGATATGGTTTCTCCAGCTCTTTCCAGTATACGTCTTCCTGTTGAAGAAATGTGTCAGACCTGTTTTCAAATGGTATGGCATATGATTCAGACTGGTGATTGGGAACCAATTTCCAGAATCCATATGCAGGAGTTTGTATTTCGGGAAAGCTGTGGAGGCTATCCGGACTGAGTCTGCCGTAGTGAGGAAAAACGTGTTATTTTCAGAATGAAAAAGATCCGCGGAGAAACACAGGCACAATGCAGGCTGATTGCCGAGCTATTGCTATGGGGAACTGCGGATCTTTTTGGGTTTATTATGCATTGAGAGGATGAAAAAAGAAAGGCGGAATTACAAAAATGGGGTTAATTCGTTATACATTCTTTTCGGAGGTACTAAGGGAGCAAACCAATATTTCGGTTGTAGTCCCTACGTATGGCAGGAATGGAAAGGTAGAGAAACGCGAAGATTTTTATTATGTACAAAAGGAAGGGCAGAGGGAAAAGAAAAAACTGAAGACTCTTTATGTGCTTCATGGAGGCTCGGATGACTGTACCTTTTATGTGCGTAATACAGGAATAGAGCGGTATGCTCAAGAGGGTGGATTTGCGGCAGTGTTCCCGGAGGTGAAGAATAGTTTTTACTGTAATATGAAAAAGGGAGCTGATTATTTTGATTATATCAGCAAAGAGTTGCCTGCAGTGGTGCAGTCTGTGTTTCCTCTTTCGGAGAAAAGGGAGGATCATTATGTAGTGGGAAATTCCATGGGGTCACACGGAAGCATAAAATGGGCTTTGAATTGTCCAGAATTTTTTGCCGCAGCCGCCGGAATGTCCGGTGTGGGAGATGTGGAGGAACTGGGTTTTTTTGATGTAGAAGCAGAGGGACTTAGAAGGAACGTCTATCAGGCTTTCGGAACAGTGGAGGATTACAAGGGAAGTCAGAATGATTTAAAGGACGTGGCAAAACAGATGATGCTACAGGGAACTTCTATGCCGAGGTTATTTAGCTGCTGCGGACGGCAGGACCCTTATTATGAAGGCGCAAGGAAATTTGCGGAGTATGCTGCGTCTATCGGACTTCCGTTGACATGGGAGGAAGGAGAAGGCGCTCATACATGGGAATTCTGGGACAGATGGCTTGTTCGGATCATTGACTGGATGGGAATCGCGGAGTAATAACATAGGAAAAATCTTAAGCGCTGTCAGGCGCGGAAAAGAGGAAAAATGGGAGTTGCACATATTAGTTTTTTATCAAATGTATTAGGATTTCATACAAATGTTTATGTAATATTGCCGACAGATGCACGGGTTGGTGAGACAGAATCGTTTTGTACTTTGTACCTGCTTCATGGAGGCGGAGGAAATGCGCTGGACTGGATGCGGTTTACCAACATAGAGCGCTATGCCCAAGAACGTCATATCGCAGTGGTGATGCCGGAGGTGGGTGGAGAGAGTTTCTATGCAGATATGAAATATGGTTATGATTATTTTACCTATATTTCGGAGGAACTTCCTCAAGTGATGGAATATATGTTTCCGCTTTGCACGAAGAAAGAGGGACGGCTTGTGGCTGGTCTTTCCATGGGAGGATATGGGGCATTTTTGTGGGCGTTGCGCAGACCGGATTTTTTTCGGGCAGCGGCTAATCTGTCAGGGCTTTCCAATATTGTTTCTCTATTCAGGGAGAATAGGGAAGATGCCTTTAATAAAGATCAGAAACAGAGACTTGTAGAATGCGTTTGGGGAAGTATAGAGGAGTTGGAAGGAAGCGATGCAGATTCTCGTTTTCTGCTGAAGAGGGCAGCAGAGAGGCGGGAAGAGATACCAGTACTGTTTGGAGGAATCGGGACAGAAGATTTCACTTATCATAATGCTATGGAATATCTGGAAACTGCAAGACAATTGGATGTTCCGATTCATTTTGAGGAAATGCCCGGTGGGCATGAATGGAAGGTATGGGATGAGATGATAAGACGTTTTCTGGACTGGGAAAACGGTAGGAGATTATAAGACTCTGTCGGTACGAGGGGCTAAAGCGGGGAAATCGAACAAATGAAGGAAGTGAAAGTGCAGATATGGAGAATATAAAGAAATACATCGGAAGCAGAGATTTTTATAAAAGGGTATGTGTCATTGCCATTCCAATCGCATTGCAGAGTCTGATTACGATAGGCGTAAATATGATGGACACAATTATGCTTGGTGCACTGGGAGAGGTTGCTCTATCTGCCTCTTCTCTGGCGAATCAGTTTATTAGTATTTATCATATCTGTTGCATGGGAATCGGAATGGGGGCCTCCGTGATGGTGTCCAGATTTTGGGGAATGAAGGATATCCCTTCTTTGAAAAAATCCATCACGATAATGCTGCGGCTCTGTATCGTCTTGGGACTGCTCTTTACGATGGTGACGATTCTGATGCCGGAGCGATTGATGCGCATCTATACTCCGGAGGAAATGGTCATCCGTGAAGGAACAAGGTATTTTATGTGGTCGATTCCTTGTTATCTATTGATGGGGATTTCTCTGACCTGTACGATCGTGCTGCGCAGTATTGGAAAAGCAAAAGTACCGCTTGCCTGCTCGGTGGTAACATTTGCTGCGAATATCTTTTTTAATTGGGTGTTTATTTTCGGAAACTTGGGAGCACCGAGGATGGAGGTGGCGGGAGCAGCACTGGGAACTTTAATTTCACGAGTGTTTGAATTTGTGACTGTCATGGGCTATTTTCTGGTCATAGAGAAGGACATGGCTTATCGGGTAAAGGATTTTTTTATAAATTGTCGGGATATGACGATGGAATATCTGCAAATCTGTATTCCGGTTTTGATCAGCGATGCTCTTCTGGCACTTGGAAACAGTGCCATAGCCATGATTATGGGAAGAATTGGGGCTAATTTCGTATCTGCCAATTCTATCACAGCAGTGACGCAGCAACTCACCACAGTGCTGACTCAGGGAATCAGTCAGGCGGGCTGTATTATTACGGGACATACTCTGGGAGCAGGAAAACGAGAGCAGGCGCAGCAGGAGGGGTACAGCTTTATGTTTTTTGGGCTGGTAATCGGAATCGCTGCCTGTGTCATTATTTGTCTCATTAGCGAGCCGGTTATTGGATTGTACCATATTACTGAGGAAACGAGGGAGATTGCCCGTCAGCTTATGAGAGCTGTAGCTATCATACTGGTTTTTCAGTCAACCAATTCTATTCTGACTAAAGGCGTGTTGAGAGGCGGCGGAGATACCAAATTTCTGATGGTGGCGGATATTATTTTCTTGTGGCTTGCCTCTATACCGCTGGGAATACTGGCAGGACTGGTACTCAATCTTCCGGCGTTTTGGATTTATTTTTTCATGAAGATCGATCAGCTCATCAAATGCGTTTGGTGTGTATTCCGATTGCGGAGTGGGAAGTGGATCAAGGCTATTAAAGCGGAGTGAAAATTGTGAAGTAACATTATGAAGGATAGAAAAATGGAAAACCGATGTGGCGATGGTCATGTCGGTTTTGTTGTGTAGCAAAATTACTTTGGATGTGGTAGACTTATCTCATATAGATTTAGTGACTGAGGAAAATAGACAGTGATAGGAGAAGCATGGAAGACGGAAGAGTGGTTGTGAAAAAGGAATCAGTCTCTGAGGAAATGAACGTTCTGGTCTCTGGGATGCTTCACAAAGGGGATAAGACTTTTGTGAGAGTATCTTTTCTTCGGGGCAAAGATTGGGCGGAAGGAATCGTTCCGGATGGGGTGATTGAGAAATCAGAAGGCTTTACGAAAGAAGAAATCGAGAAACTGGAAGAATATCTTGCAGGAGATAAAGATCAAATTATGAAACAGGCAAAAGGAGTAAATCCGGTAAGGAAACTGTTTGGCATTTGACACAGCAAATTTGAAGAGGAGGTAAAGCGGCAATGAAGGCATTATTTATCGGTGGAACAGGCACGATCAGTACGGCGATTTCTGCAAAACTTCTTGAGGAAGGGAATGAATTATGGCTGCTCAACCGCGGGACGCGCAATGATGCGTTACCGGCAGGGGCACATATCATTACAGCGGATATCTCAGATGAGGAAGATGTGCGGCGCAAACTGGAAGGACAGAATTTTGATGTGGTGACAGATTTTATTGCGTTTACACCACAGCATCTGGAGCGGGATCACCGTCTGTTTAGCGGCAGGATGAAACAGTTTATCTATATCAGTTCGGCATCGGCATATCAGAAACCGCTCTCGGATTACCGCATTAATGAGGGAACACCGCTTGCGAATCCTTACTGGGAATATTCGCGGAATAAGATTGCAGGCGAGGAGCTTTTGATGAAATGGTACCGTGAGGAGAATTTTCCGGTGACTATCGTGCGTCCGAGTCATACATACAGTGAGCGATCGGTGCCGCTTGGAATACATGGATCGGGCGGCAGTTATCAAGTGATTAAGAGAATGCTGGAAGGTAAGAAAGTCATTATACAGGGGGATGGAACCTCTCTTTGGACGATGACGTACAATACTGATTTTGCCAAAGGATTTGTCGGATTGATGGGAAATATTCATGCCATCGGTGAGTCGGTGCAGATCACAAGCGATGAGACATTGACATGGAATCAGATTTATCAGGCGATAGCGGATGCGCTCGGTGTCAAGCTGAATGCATGTTATGTATCTAGTGAGTTTCTGGCTTCATGCAGTCCCGACGAGTGGGATTTACGGGGCGCGCTTCTGGGTGATAAGTCAAACAGCGTAGTTTTTGATAATGCCAAGTTGAAAAGACTGGTGCCGGATTATGTGGCTACAGTCCGTTTCGATCAGGGTGTGCGCATGGCAGTGGATTATGTACTCGCCCATCCCGAGTGCCAGAAGGAAGATCCTGAGTTTGATATATGGTGTGACCGGGTGATTGAGGCGCAGGAGGAGGCGCTTGCAAAAGTAAAGGCGAAAAAGTAACAGGAAAGAAGGCAATAACAAGATGCGGGAAATGGAATTTAAGATGGAGCGTCCCGGATTGTTGAAGGAGGGAGACCATGTCACAGTGACAGAAGGTGTTCTTCCGAGCAACTATTATTATACGATCGATCCGTCGCTTGCCATGTCAGGCAATATTCCTTTTAGGGAACGGATGCTGGAGCGGGAGGGAGTGGTGACGGAGGTCATCGAGAACGCAAGGGGATTCTATGTGCGGGCGCGATTTGGAGAGTAAAAAGGAAAATAAAAAGAAAGAGAGGAATAAGTTATGTTAACTAAAATATCTACAGATAAGGCACCGGCGGCGATTGGACCGTATTCACAGGGAATTATTGCAGGAGACTTCCTGTTTGCATCGGGGCAGATTCCGATCGATCCGGCTACTGGTGATATTACAGGTAAAGATATCACAGAGCAGGCTGAGCAGGTTATGAAAAATGTGGGTGCTATTTTGACAGAGGCTGGGACAGATTATACCAAAGTGGTGAAAACTACATGCTTTTTGGCTGAGATGGCGGATTTTGCAGCTTTTAATGCTGTGTATGAGAAATATTTTACAGAGAAACCTGCCAGAAGTTGTGTTGCAGTGAAGCAGCTTCCCAAAGATGTATTGTGTGAAGTGGAAGTGTTGGCGTATTTAGGATGAAAGGTTTACATAAATCATGGATAAGGACAATATCATCCTCATTGGCATGCCTGGGGCAGGTAAGAGTACAGTAGGTGTAGTGCTTGCCAAGAAACTGGGCTATGCCTTTGTGGATTCCGATCTGGTAATTCAGAGCAGAGAAGGCAGATTATTACATGAGATCATATCAGAGCAGGGAGTAGAAGGCTTCTGGGCGGTGGAAGATGAGGTAAATGCCTCTATAGATGCGCATAGAACAGTGATTGCCACTGGGGGAAGTGCGGTGTACGGCAGCAGGGCTATGGAGCATTTTAAACAGATAGGTACTATCGTATATTTAAAACTGGCTTGTGATGCAATCGCCGAGAGACTGGGTGACTTAAGTGAGCGTGGCGTGACGCTCCGTGAAGGTCAGGGACTATACGACCTTTATGCGGAGCGTGTACCATTGTATGAGAAATACGCAGATTTTACGGTAGAGTGTGAAGAATTGTCGATTCGTGAGATTGTAGAACGGATATCGGGAAATGTAACGTAAATTAAAATGATAGTTTGCTTTATTTGTGGTGACAAAATGTTTGGAAATTGCTGGAATAGGTTGATTTTTGACGTGAATTGAATATAATATAAGTAAGAACAGAAATGTTCTCGATGTAAGAGCATCGTTAAAAGTTGTGCTGTAGATGGAGCAGGATAAATTTCCATCTCATAAGATGTCTTAACCGGACATTGAGCTTGACAGCTTGGATAAAGTTGTAGTCCATGTGGGGGACTTAATGATTTCCACATCGTTATGGGTATCTTAACTGGGTACTGAGGCTGACAACCAGCAGAAAACTCTTTTTTTAAGAAATTCTAGGTGGAGTGTGGTTTTTATCACACTCCTTTTACATATGGGGTGTAAATGGCAACAAAAACAGATAAGAAAAATGTAATACGGCAAGAAATAATCAGTTCGGCAAGGGTATATAGTCAGGAACTGGCAGGAAAAGCATTTTTGTATGTATATGGAGACGAATTCTTTGAGGTATCTTTTCCGGTAGATCATTTTCTTCATCTTACCGGAGTGGAGACCAGATTATCCGCAAAAGATTTTTATAAGAATGCAAAGAAAGGAAAGCTTACCAATAGCCAGTTCCATTTTTCAGAAAGACATCCTTATGCCAATGCAAAGAAAAAACTTCCATGTTTAAGACGGTTGCCAGAATTGACAAATGATATGGTATGTATATTAAAGAATATGCATACGGTAACAATCATATACAAATTAAGTGTTACAAATCTTGAATTTACTCTGGGTTTGACAGAAAATATAAATGTTAATGGAAATAAAGTTAATAATTTTTTCTTACCGATGTCATTAAGAGTTGAGGACTCATCGGTAGAGAAAAGTAATGGTGGAGAAGTAGTAGATTTTATTTTTTTAAAAGACGCAAGTGTTTCCAAATATGAAAAGTTACTTGTAAAAGATGAACATAAAAAAATTCCGTACAGCATAAGGCATTTAATAAAAGACAGTTTTTATAGTGATGCAAATAAATAGAAAGATTTTGCCCGATATTTTCAAATATTACAAAAAACTATAAAAATGCATAATATTCATATCACATGGCTTGTTTTCTCCATGATTTCCGAGAAAACCGCATACTCTGTGACAGCCGTGATCCGGTGCGAAAACAAGGGAAGTATGATGGGAAGACCAATGCTTACTGATACAAGATTTAAGCTGTCTGTAGGTAGCGATATTTTCTTGAAGAGCTTTTAGAGCTTTTTTGCCTTCCGGCGTGTGGCGGTGCATCTGGTAATCGTAATCTCCGTTATAGAGTACGATCAGATCATGGGTATCCTGTCTGATCAGTTCCAGAGCCTTCTCATTACATTCTTCCTTGGTCTTATAAATGAAATAATCAATTTCACGTTCCAGAAAGATTTCGGAAATGCTGTCGCCCTCCGTAGAAACGATGGCGGCTTTTTTGTCTGCTTTAGACAGAAGGTCAAAAACCGTAGGTACTCTCAGAATCGGCTTTTCATATTTTTGAATGCCGTGCGTAGCCGGATTAAGACCGGTGTACATGGAGCCGAAACATACCGGAGTGACGGGCGGTATTACGGAAAGCATGGGAAGCTTTAAGGAAACTTCTTTTTCCATTTCACTAAAATAATCTGTATATTTTTCATAGATCCACATGGCAACCGCGTCTGGGTTATACATAAAGACGCGGTCGCAGAGTGAGCCTTTTTCAAGCACCTGCGTTATGGGCGGAGCCATTTGTTCTGAGGGAGTTACACCCATCAAAGTCAAGATGGTTGCGGCGACCTGTGTGATGCAGATTTCATTAAAAGTATCTGTTTGCAATGTTTTCGTATCTCTTTTCATAATAATCTCTCACCTCAATATACGTGCAGCAGCGAACCTATGCTGGAAAACAGCGAACCGGCAATTACCAGTATCTGAAAAGGCAGCATACCGAGTCTGCCGCAGATAGGGCTTTGCCCCGAACGTTTGCGGGAGCGGTTGTAGGCGATGATAATGCCGATACCTGTCAGAATCTGCACCACGCCGGCAAGCCTTGTGAAACCTACAAAACTCTGCACGCCGAGTAAAGCGATCAACAGACAGGGAAGTGTCGCTGCGAGCCAGCAGATCTTTTGATTCCACTTGGTCTGCTCATGAACGATGTCACGCAGATTTAAGGTGTTTGCCCAGAAGGAAGTAGAGAGCGCCAGCAGAGAGAAAATATAACCTACAATGCTGACCCAGCCGCCAAGGTGAATGGACAGATCAACCAGAGCGCCGTTTTCCGAGATGTTTTTGCCTGCGCCGAGGAGTGTCATAAAAGTAATCAGCAGAATAAGCCCCACATTTACACCTGTGCCAAGGGCGATGGAACCACGAACTTTCCTGCGGTCACCGTTTAACCCCTTGACGACCTGCGGAACAGACATAACGGCGGAAAGAGAAAAAGCCACCATACTATAGAGAGCCATTACGTTATTGGAAGCAATAAACGTAGTAGGAAGCGGGCTGATTTCGGAGAGAAGCGTTGCGATAAAAAGAATACCGATAACGCCTACCATGGAAAAAACGGCAACTTTTTCACAGATTCCGACGAATTTCATGCCAATGTAAACAACGCTTGCTGCCAGCACATAGTAAAGAATCATGCCTACATAAGCAGGAAGTGAGAACCATGCAGAAAAAACGGCGGCTGCGCCGGAGATGAATCCACTGACATTGACCAGAACGGAGAAGCCTAAGAAAGCAAAGGCAATCCATGTGGCAAGGGACTTCATTTTGCCTGTAAACAGTTCATTTTCAAAACATTTGATGAACTGGGCGCCGTCATTGTTGTAGGATAATTCCGCAATCATGAAATGCATGACTAAGTTGATGACATAAGCCAGAACAACGATCCACAGAAAATCATACCATCGGTTACGGGAAGCCAGAAAAGGAACCGCCAAAATGCCGGAACCGACTCCGTGTCCCACAATAATGCTGGTAGCTTCCCAAAATGTCAGTCTGGATTCGCTTGTAATCTCTTTCATAAGATCCCCCTTTTTCGTTTGCTATAAGTATGAATACTATAACACAGGCGGGGAGTTAAAACAATCAAGATCATTTTCCTATAAAAAGTGTGAAAAAAGTGAAAGATTTTTAGAATGTATAATATATCCCAATTTGCAGAGAATAACAGCAAGAAGAACAGAAGTTAAAAAGATTAAAATTTAGATTTTTAATCGCGAGAGGAGAGGAATATGGATTATTTCAATGCTTTTTGGGTAGGCGGTCTGATCTGTGCGCTTGTACAGATTTTGTTAGAAAAGACAAAACTGATGCCGGGGCGTATCATGGTGCTTCTTGTGTGTACGGGCGCTGTGATCAGCTTTTTCGGATGGTATGAGCCTTTTATGGAGTATGCGGGCGCCGGTGCGAGTGTGCCGCTGCTTGGCTATGGAAATATCCTGATGAAGGGTGTCAAAGAAGCAGTGTCGGAAAGCGGATTTATCGGACTTTTTCAAGGCGGCTTCAAGACAGGCGCGGTGGGATGCTGCGCAGCGTTGGTGTTCGGATATCTGGCGAGTCTTGTTTTTAAGCCGAAGATGAAAGGGTAGTGTGAATAATGCAAACGTTTTATTTAGCAAAAAATAAAAAACAATAAAAAATAATTTGTAATTACGTCTAATATATGCTATAGTAAGAAAAAGCATATTTTCTACTAAGACAGATCAGTAATTTCTTTATTTTCTAAGTTTCAGAAAATCCATGCTTTGATTCCAATCAACAGTTATAGAAGCAGGAGGATCTGAAATGGTTCTCCTGTGCAGGTATCTTATCTTTTTCACGAAAAGATACCAACCATTCAAGGAGGACATTAAATGGAAGAAACAAATGTACAACGTAACTACAAGGACACTGTATTCCGGATGATTTTTAAGGAAAAAGAAAATTTGCTCAGCATTTATAATGCTTTAAACGGAACAGCATATACGGATGTGAACAGTTTGGAAATTACCACACTGGAAAATGCAGTCTATATGAACTATAAGAATGACATTTCCTTTGTGTTTGATTTCGAACTGTTGCTTTATGAGCATCAGTCCACTCTAAATCCTAACATGCCATTAAGAGATTTATTCTATGTAACCAGTGTATTGCAGGGAATAACGAAGGATGAAAATCTTTATAGTAAGGTACTCGTTCATATCCCTACACCAAAGTTTGTAGTATTCTATAATGGAACAGATTTTCAGCCTGAACAGCGGATATTACGGTTGTCGGATGCTTATGAGAAAAGGCAGGAACAGCTGGCATTAGAGTTATTCGTAACCGTTTATAATATCAACTTAGGACATAATGCAGAACTGTTGGAGGCGTGCTGTCTGCTGAAAGAATATGCGCAATATGTAGAACAAGTCAGAATTTTTGCAAAGCAAATGCCTTTTTCGGAGGCAGTTGAACAAGCGGTGGACCATTGTATCAGGAACGGAATACTTTCGGACTTTTTATCGAGGAATCGCGCGGAGGCGATAGCTATGAGTATTTTTGAATATGATGAAGAGAAGCATATGAAGAGCGAGCACGAGGAAGGTCGTGTGGAAGGAGAGAATCGTGTTATCCAATTAATGCAAAAGCTTATGGATGATAGAAGAGATGAAGACATGAAGCGCGTGCTTTCAGATCAGAAATATCGTGAGCGGCTGTATCGAGAATACGATTTATAAAACAAATAGTAATTCACATTATATAAATAAGCCTCTACTTCCACATCACAGAAGTAAAGGCTTATTTGATTTTGCGCCTGTTCTACCCTTTCTCCGTCAGAAAATCATACTGCGACATAAATAACTTATAATATTCACCTTTTAGCGCAAGCAGCTCTTCGTGAGTACCTTTTTCAAGAATATTTCCCTCGTCCACATACATAATACAGCTTGCATTTTTAATAGTAGAAAGTCTGTGGGCAATAATGAAGGAGGTACGTCCCTGCAAAAGACGGTCAAGCCCTTTTTGCAACAGAATCTCTGTCTCCGTGTCAATGCTTGAAGTAGCCTCGTCGAGAATCAGGATCGAAGGATTCTCCAGCAAGGCTCTGGCGAAGCTGATCAGTTGCCGCTGCCCGGCAGACAGGCGGCTTCCACGTTCATTTACCTGTGTCTGGTAGCCGTTTTCCATTTCCATAATAAAATCATGGGCACAGACTGTTTTGGCAGCATTGATTACATCTTCATCAGTGGCATCGAGATTTCCGTAACGTATGTTATCCATTATGGTTCCCGAAAAGATAAAACTGTCCTGCATCATGATTCCCATCTGCTTGCGAAGAGACTTCAAAGTAACTTTGGAAATATCCGTGCCGTCAATAAGGATCTTGCCGGAATTGACATTATAAAAACGGCTGATCAGGTTGACGATCGTTGATTTCCCTGCTCCGGTAGGACCAACGATGGCAAAGGTATCACCGGGATGCGCGGTAAAGTTGACTCTGTTCAATATCTGTATATCATCTTCATAGCTAAAGCACACGTCTTTGAAGATTACTTCGCCGTGAATCGGCGGCATTTGGACAGCACCGGGTACATCCTTCACATTGACGGGTTCATCGATCGTCTCGAAGATACGCTCCAAGTAAGCTATCGCTGTGAGCAGCGAATTATAGAAGGAAGCAAGTGTATTGATCGGTTCCCAGAATCTTGATATGTAGGATGTAAAAGCAATCAGGATACCGATTGACACGCCGTAAAGTTCACCGGAGATCCATCCGATACCGATCACATAGATAAAAGCGGTGGTCACGGTGGAAATGGAGTCGATACAAGGCCACATGATAAAATTGTATTTGACGGCACGCATCCATGCGCCCCGGTAGCTGTCGCTGAGGCGGTTGAAAATGGATGTGTTTTCCTTTTCACGGACAAAAGACTGCGTGACCCGGATACCGTTGATGCTCTCTGCGATATATGCGGTCAAGTTTGACTGTTTGTTACTCTGAATCTGCCATGCACGGCGCTGACGTCTTTTGACAAAGATGATCACGCTCATTAGCACGGGAAGTCCGCACAGACAAATCAGTGTAAGCCTTACGTGAAGTGCGAACATAAAGATCAGGATGAAAATTAAGTTGCATAGGTCCGTTATCGTATTGATGATACCGTTGGATAACAGGTCGCTCAGGCTGTTGACATAGTTGACAACCCGCACCTGTATCTTGCCGTGTGGACGCTCATCATAGTAGGAAAAAGGAAGCTCCTGAAGATGGCAGAAGATATCGGAGCGCAACTGGTGCACGACAGACTGGCCGACCCGGCTGGTGATGCGTATTTTCAGTCGAATACAGACGCAGGAATATAATACTATAACAAGCGATATTAATGTGATAATCACGATAGCCCTCACATTTTTCGCCGGGATATAGGTATCCATGATCTCACTGATAAAAATCGGAAAGAGCATAGTAAGCGCCGAGGAGGACAGCATCAGAAAAAGTGCCAGTGCAAGCTGACCGCGGTAGGGCTTGACATATTTAAGCATCCGGCTTAACTGTCTGATATCATAGCTTTCTTCGATGATCTCATCAATGTCATATTTATTTCGAGCCATACTGTCCACCTCCTTTGCCGGCAGTTACATTTATTTCATCCACATATTTCTCAAACTCACCGTACTGATGATGAAATACAGTAGCATAATATCCGTTATTTTTAATGAGCTCATCATGAGTGCCCTGTTCTACAATGCGCCCGTCATTTACGACAAGTATCAGATCAGAATCCTTGATGGAGGAAATACGGTAGGCTACAACAAAGATCGTGCATTTGTGATCCAGCGAAGAGAGTTGTTTTTGTATGTAGCTTTCTGTTTCCATGTCAACGGCGGAAGTCGTGTCGTCGAGAATCAATATGGAAGGATCTTTTAAGAGAGCGCGGGCAAGTGAGATACGTTGTTTCTGCCCGCCGGAAAGACCCACTCCGCGTTCACCGACAATAGTGTCATATCCGTCGGTCATCTGTCGGATGAAATCGTCCGCATCCGCCATGACTGCTGCTTTTTCCACATCCTCAAAAGGGCAGTCCGGCTTGCTATAAGCGATATTTCCCTCGATCGTATCAGAGAAAAGGAATACGTCCTGCATTGCCATGCCTATATTCTGGCGTAAATTATATAAGTCTAAATCCTTGACGTTTTTGCCGTCAACGAGCACTTCACCGTCCGTCACATCGTAGAAACGGCAGAGCAAATTCATGATCGTCGATTTGCCGGAGCCTGTGGAGCCTAAGATTCCCACGGTCTGACCACTTTTTACATGGAAACTTACATTGCGTATGATATCCTCATCGTCTGCACTGTAAGATACATTTTTAAATTCGACATCTCCGTTTAAGCGTGTGCACGGAATTGCCTTTGCGGGATGTTTGACCGTCGGCTCTTCGCTGTAGGTGGCATAAATTTTTTCAACGGAAGTCGTGAAGCGCTGAATATCATTGATACGCCATCCGATCTGCCGTAACGGGTTCATGAGCATCCAGAGGTATCCGTTGACAGTTACATAGTTACCTAATGTCATAGAGCCTTGAATGACCATGATACTGCCCACAAGCATCAGTATGATCGTGAGCATGTTTGAGAGAAATTCAAATTGAGGGACATATTTTGTCCAGATTTCAGCGGCAGCAAGTTCGGCATCGCGGTATCCATCATTTTCCTTATTGAATTTGCCGATTTCATAGTCCTCTTTTGAAAAAGCCTTCACAACACGGTTGCCGCTTATATTTTCCTGAACAAAAGTATTCAGGGAAGAGAACTGCTCTCTGATATGCTGGAAGCAGGGGCGGCCGTGTTTCGTCTGACTCAGTGTGACGAGCAGGGAAAAAGGCAGCACGATACACATGCACAATGCCAGTTTCACATTTACTGTAAATACCATAATGAGGGCGAAGAAAAAGAGAAACACATTCTCATAAACTTGATAAATAACAAATGCTATGAAATGACGGATTGCATCCATATCGCCTGTCTGCCTACTGAGAAGGTCACCGGTTCTCTTCTTATTATAAAAGTTAAAGTCTTCTTGTAAGAGTTTGCGGTATACCGTATCGCGCATGGAGTAGAGGACGTCTTGGGAACATGTCTCAAAAATAACTTGAGACCAGTAGCGCAAAACGCCTCGGAGTATGGTTATGATAATAAGTAAGGCAATGAGCCCGGGTAGCAGATCGTACTGTCCGTCTATGATGACGTCATCTACGATGGAACCGGACACGATAGGTTTGACGATCGCAAATATGGAAATGATGGTGACGAGCACCAGACCGAAGAACATGCTTCGGTTATGCTTTTTAAGAAAAGAATAAAACCACTTCATAGGAGTCATTGGTATGTACCTCGTCGTTTACTTTTTGAATGCGCTTAGATATGAATATAGTCCTAAAATATAAATTAGTAAATAGGGTTTTTTATTTTTATGAAAATATTTGAAGACAATCAAAGATATGCTCCGTTATAATAACAGAAGCAGCTTCAGAGGAAGCTGCATCTGTAGAAGTGACTTCAAAGGAAGTCACTTCTGTAAAAGAGTTACTAAGTTGATTTGTGAAACAAATTTACTTATTAAGAAAGGGGGCAGATTGTATCAACCGGGAAGAACAATTGTCAGCGCTGATTGATTCTTACCAACATCTTGTTTTTTCCATATGTTATAAGATGACAGCGGATTATTTTGCCTCCGAAGATCTGACGCAGGAAACATTCTTGTCGGCGTACAATCATCTGAAGGATTTTGACGGAAGGCATGAAAAAGCATGGCTGTGCAGAATTGCAACGAACAAATGTCTGGATTATCTCCAGAGCGCCGGACGAAGGAGCATTCCAACGGAAGATGTCGTGCTGGATAACACCGACGCTTCGGGACAGACGCCGGAGAGTATCTGCCTCGAAGAAGAGGTGCGGGAGACTTTGCTTGCCAGATGTATGACACTCAAACCTCCGTACGATGAGATTGCCAAGGCATACTATTACGATGAGATGGATGCCTCGGAGATAGCGGTGCAAAGAGGCATGAAATTAAAAACGGTGCAGACGCAGATTTATCGGGCAAGAGCGATGTTGCGCAAGTTGTATGGAAAGGAGAAGGGCGCATGATACATAATATAGAAGATGAAAAGAAAAAAATGAGCAGACGGCGAAATGATGACTTCTCTGGAAACATATCCGATGAAGCGCTCATGGAACTGATTAAGCAGGTGGAGGCGCAGGAGATGCTGCATGCGCCGAGACAACTTAAGGCAAATGTCTTCGATCAGCTACGGCATGAAAGGCGCGCTGCGAAAAAAAGGCAGGTTTTTGCCTATCGTGCTAAAGTGCTGGTAGCCATGGCGGCGGCACTGGCGGTACTGATCTTTATGCCGAATGACCGAGCAGAGAGTGTGCAGAAAGTTCCCGTACAACAGCATGCGGAAGAAGAGACATTGGAACAGATAGCATTAAGACGCCAGAAAGACAGAGACGACAACTGGGAAAGATACCTTGCAGAGCGCGAACGCGGCGGCATGAGAGGAATCTTTGATGACATCAATGAGGCAGTTACACAGTTTGGAACAAGTTTGTATGAAAATATAGGAGGTTAATGAAATGCAGAGAAAAAAGAGTGGGTTTTGGTTATTTATCTGGTCGCTCATGCCGGGAGCGGGAGAAATGTATATGGGATTTATGAAGATGGGAATAAGCCTGATGCTCGGGTTTATGGGGTTAATTGCAATCGCCGGAATCACTAATCTGGGTGTTTTAGCAATATTCCCGGTAACGATGTGGTTTTACAGCTTTTTCCATGCAAACCATCTGGCATCACTGGATGAAGAGTCTTTCCGTGCGATAGAGGATCGGTATCTTTTCGGGCTGGATGAGTTGAACAGTATGGAAGCGTGGAATTCAAAGATAAACGGCAAAAAGAAAACTATGATTGCGGCAGTATTTATTCTGATCGGAGTAATCATGCTATGGAATGCGATATTCAGTCTTTTGTGCGACATTTTTGGCTGGGATAATTATATTTTGAGTCAGATCTATTACTTTATGAGAGATGATGTACCGCGATTTGTGATCGGAATTGCTATTATATGGGTCGGTGTCGTGATGATTCGAGGCAAGAAAGAGAACATTGCTCCGGAAGAGGAGAGTATATCGGTCGGACAGGACATATCCCGTCAGCAGAATGACCATGTAGTGCAGAATCAGCACCAGAATGATTATTCGGGACCGGATCAGCAGAATAGTTATAATGGACAGAATGTGCAGTAATTACTTCGGAAGGAGGAAATGTTTATGGAACAGTTTGTTGAACAGGAAATAAATAGTAATCTGGAAACATCAATTAAGCAGGAGACGAAGAATATCCAGACCCGCAGAGTAGGCTCCGTGACCTTCGGAATCACGCTGGTATGTTACGGGATTATGTTTCTGGTACACATATTTGTGCCGATGTTAAGATACAGTTTTATTTTCAGATGCTGGCCCGTGATCTTTATTCTGCTTGGCGGAGAGATACTGGTAGAGAGCCATAAATGCAGGTCGCAGGAGTGGAAAATGGTATATGATTTTCCGGCAGTTCTCATGTTGGGAATATTGCTTTTCTTTGCAATGATCATGGCGGTATTTGATTTCGAGCTGGCTTATGAGTTGAATCACGGGATATCCTATTTTTAAAGTATATTATCAGAGTTCCTCATATGAAATTCCTTTTTGGGAGAGAAACTGTCTGACAGCCTGATCCCACAACAGATCAGGAGTTTTATCCATAAGAAATGTATGAAAGGCGGTGCCGGTCACTAGCGTGAGATCGGTGCCGTCATATTTTATGTTCAGAACAAAAGCCTTTAACTGCGATAGTGTCACGGTCGTGTCGCCTTTTGCCAAAACGGACTCAGCCTGTTCCGGCTTTAGGTGCAGTACGAAACGGAATGCAGAAGGGGTATGGGTGCCTTTGATCAGATCAAAGCAGATCGGGCGTATCGTCTGCCATGTTGAGAAGTCATAGGGGCGGATGGAAGGATCAGCCCATTCTTCTGTCGTATAGAACTCCTTGTTCTGGTGCCCGTCTATGTAAAATGTATTGTAAGTGCTGATAGAGGCTTCTTCCAGAAGAAAAGAGTCGAAGTCTCCGCTGCCTAGCAGTCTGCTCATAAAATGTTTGATATTGGTTATTTTCAGTGCAATCATAAAGTGCTCCGTTTCTTGAAAATATCTATGCCGCAGTGTTTACTTGGAAGCCTGCGGCACTGCTCATTACCTGCGTGGATATTGTATCATGAATCTAAATGGAAGACAACGAGAATAGATTTCGGTTTTTCTATTTACAATACATAGCATAACATGTTATCATAAGTGGTAATTGAAACTATGTAGAAGGGTTATGGAGGCTTTATGAGTTATAAAATTATAGTAGACAGTTGTTGTGAATTACCGGATAAATATAAGAAAGATGATAGATTTCAGATCGTTTCACTTGGCTTGGAAGTGGGAGATTATCAGATTTGGGATGACGAGACTTTTAACCAAAAAGAGTTTTTGGAGAAGGTAGCAGCCTATCCGCAGTGTCCGAAATCTTCCTGCCCCTCTCCGGAGAAATATATGGAGGCATGCCACTGTGACGCGGAAGAGATTTATGTGGTGACGTTATCTTCTCATCTGAGCGGAAGCTATAACAGTGCGGAACTCGGCAAGAATCTGTACATTGAGACATACGGAGAGAAGAAGATTCATGTGGTGGATTCGGAGTCTGCAAGCTGTGGCGAGACACAGTTGGCTATACGAATCATGAGATATAAGGAAGCAGGATTATCTTATGAGGAAACAGTGGAGAAAATCGAGAAATTTAAGCGTAAGATGCGTACCTATTTCGTATTAAATAATCTGGAGACCCTTCGTAAGAACGGACGGCTTACAGGCGTTAAGGCTCTGGTAGCTTCTACTTTGAATATCAAGCCTGTCATGGTAGGAAATCTGGGTGTGATCGAGCAGAAAAGTCAGGCAATCGGTATCAACAAGGCGCTTGCCAAGATGGCAGATTGTATTGTAGCGGACGTGCCTCATGCGGAGAAAAGAACGCTTATGATCACCCACTGTAACTGTCCGGAACGTGCAGAGTATATGCGCACCCTGATGGAAAAACGGGCAACCTACAAAAATGTGCTCATTATGGACACAGCAGGCGTCAGCAGTATGTACGCCAATGACGGCGGTATTATTGTTACGTTATAGGCGATATATCTTCTTGATTGCGAAGATTTATAGCGAAAATTTGTGATTTCAATTTCCAGCGAAGAATTTCATGATTAGATTTTCTACGCTATCTGGCAAAATTGACCTTCTACATGACTAAAAATTCAATCGGTGATGTTATCAGCGCAATCACGATCAATATCTGCACGATCAGGATGGCGGGCATCCCATACAGGAAATACCAATGCCTTGTTTTATGGTGAAACAGGTGCATGCCTACGATCGATCCGATGCTGCCGCCAATCAGTGCAAGCACAAACAGAGTGGACTCAGGAATACGCCATGCGCGTTTCTTTGCTTTATATTTGTCCACACCCATAACGGTGAAGCTTATGAAATTGATAGCGAGCAGATATATGATAATCAATGTAATTGCATTCATAGAAATAAGAGTGTCCTTTTTATAAGATATCTTGCGATGTTAACGAAGTATAGTTGACTAAATACGATATTATCATATCACATAAAATCGGAAAAAAAAAGAAGAAGATGATACACATATAGAATTCCCCGCGGTATTACATTACATGATTAAAATGCCGCGGGGTTCTTTCTATAGGAAAGTGTTCGGTTTTTGTTGATTTGCCGATCTGCTCCGTTTGTTTGATTAGATCAATTTCACGCCATTCTCCTGCATCTTCATGGCACGAACCTTGCTGGATAAACCAAACAGGTTGATGAAGCCTTCTGCATCATGATGATCGTACATATCGCCGGTTGTGAAGGAAGCGATGCTCTCATTGTACAGAGAGTACGGAGAAGTAGTGCCTGCTTTGATGATGTTGCCTTTGTACAGTTTGAATTTTACTTCACCGGTCACATACTGCTGTGTGGACTCGATAAATGCCTGTACTGCCTCGCGAAGCGGTGTGAACCATTTTCCTTCGTATACGATCTGTGCAAATTTATTGCCCATATCTGCTTTGAGTGCATAGGTATCGCGGTCAAGAATCAGTTCTTCAAGCTGCTGGTGTGCTTCGTAGAGGATGGTTCCGCCGGGTGTCTCATATACGCCGCGGGATTTCATACCTACCACGCGGTTTTCCACGATATCTACGATACCGATGCCGTGCTTGCCGCCCAGTTCATTCAATGTGGCGATGATCTCGGACACTTTCATTTGCTTGCCGTTTACGGAAGTAGGAATACCTTTTTCAAAAGTCATGGTCACATATTCGCCCTCATCGGGAGCCTTCTCGGGTGTGGTGCCCAGAACTAACAAGATGCTCGTAGTTAGGCTCGTTGGCAGGATCTTCCAACTCCAGACCTTCATGGCTGATATGCCATAAGTTACGGTCGCGGCTGTAGCTGGAATCTGCGGAAAAAGGAAGGTTGATGCCGTGCTGACGGCAGTATTCGATCTCTTCTTCACGGGAGTTTAATGTCCATTTCTCATTTCTCCATGCAGCGATGATCTTTAAATCGGGAGCAAGTGCTTTGATGCCAAGCTCAAAACGGATCTGATCGTTTCCCTTGCCGGTAGCGCCGTGGCAGATCGCGGTTGCGCCTTCCTTGCGGGCAATCTCCACTAATTTCTTGGCGATAACGGGTCTTGCCATGGAAGTGCCGAGCAGATATTTGTTCTCATAAACGGCATGTGCCTGTACGCAGGGCATGATGAAATCATCGCAGAATTCGTCTGTGAGGTCTTCGATGTAAAGTTTGGATGCGCCGCTTGATAAAGCTCTCTCCTCCAGTCCGTCAAGCTCTTCCGCCTGACCGCAGTTACCGCACACGCAGATAACTTCATAATCAAAATTTTCTTTTAACCAGGGGATGATAACGGTCGTATCAAGTCCGCCTGAGTAAGCAAGAACTACTTTTTCTTTCATAATAGAGTCTCCTTTTTATATTGAATCATTTTTATATTTTGTTCGGGTGTTTAAAGGTGAAATTATAAACTGAGAGGGCAAATTACACTAAATGTTCTCTCGTGTCTGGCTCCGGTATATGGATTTTCTAAATATTCCGATGACATTGTGTGAATGACGGGCGCAACCGTCCGACATTCGCCATCCGGGCTCAAGTCGGACTTTTCAGAACATCCGTGTTCTGAAATTGCTGTATACTGAACGGAATATTAAGAAAATCTCATATTCCTACGCATGACAGCTTCATGAACATTTAGTGTAATTTGCCTGCCAAGATTAAAGGCTTCATCTTCTGATACTCGAACTATATTTTGTTCCTAAAACAATATACAACAACGCTGGGCAGAATGCAAGTGTAAATTTATGCATATTTATATGAATATTTTAAGAAAATATGCATAAATTAGAAAAAGTAGTTGAATAATATGCATATATAGTGTATTATTATGCAAATATAGCGAACCGTAAATATAAGTTTGCGCGGGATAGAAGGGCGTGGTATAGTGGGGAGAGGAGTTTGAGGATATGACTGTAAATGAAAAAATGGGGCTTGTAATTGAGCTGGCACAAAAAGCACTGGAAAAGGGTGAGTTACCGATAGCATGTATTATATTCCATAATGACACGATAATAACTCAGAGCCATACATCGGAAATGGAAGATAAGAGATTGCTGGTTCACGCAGAGTTAAAAGCATTGACTGAGTTGGATCAGAAACAATTAAGTGCACAAGAAAAAATGCAGATGGAATTATATACAAATTTAGAGCCTTGCATGATGTGTTTGGGAGCATCGATATCATCATTTATCGGCGGAGTATATTATTCGCTCGCTGCACCTTCGGATGGTGCTGCTAAATGGGCTAAGAGGACTTGGGCTGAAAACCATACAGAATCGTCTTTCTGTCTGCCGCCCATTACATCGGGAATCTTAGAAAATGAAAGTAGAGAGCTGTTTAAAAGATATATAGATATTCATAAAGAAGGACCGTTGGTTGATTGGGTGAAGACGATTATCTGTTAAAATGCGAGGCTATGCGTGAGGAGAGCTGCGGTGTCTTTTTATGGCATATAAAATATACAAATAAAAATGGAGACAAAAATGCGGTATTTAGTCATAGGTGCAAGCGGCTTTTTAGGGCAGACGGTTTACTATAAGTTGAAAAGCTTGGGAAAGGAAGTATGGGGAACATACTCATCTCACAGAATAGATGATGATTTTGTAAAGCTGGATGTGCTTGACACAAAAGAATTATTAAATATGTATAAGCAATACGAACCAGATGTGATTATCTGGACGGTTATGAATGCATCGATTGAGGAAGAAATAGCTGAAAAGAGTATAAAGTTTCTGACAGAACGGTTGCAGCGGACAAAGATTATATTTCTATCGACTTCTGTGGCATATGAGAAGAACATGGATGAGAGTGTAGATCCGCAAATAAGAAGCGACAAAGACTATAATTATCATTATTTTAACGGGAAAATAAAGTCAGAAGCGTACATAACACAATACGCAAATTATTGTATAGTACGACCGGGCAGTATTTATGGCACAACACCTTATGGTGAAATTGACATGAGACAAAAAGTACTTAAGGAACATATCGATCAAAGAAAGCCGTACTATAGAGCAGAAGATATCGTGTTTAGTATTGTGGAAGTGAATGAGTTGACTGCGGCTGTTTTGGAATTGGCAGATAATGATTATATCGGTATTATGAATGTATCAGAAGAAAAGCCTGTAAATCATTATGAGTTTAATCTGTTTTTATGTAGGTTGAATGGCTGGGACAGTTCGTGGGTCAAACCTTATAAAGAACATGAAAACATCTACTATTTAAACAACAATCTTCGCAAAAAAGTGCTTAAGACAAGATTGCGAGGAGATAATTAAAGAATAAACAATGGAGTAGGAATGGAGGAAAATTATGATAAAAGCAGGGATTATAGGAGCAACAGGCTATGCGGGAGGCGAGCTGGTGAGGCTTCTTACAGCACATAAAGATGTTGAAATCAAATGGTATGGGTCGAAAAGTTATGTAAACCAAAAATATGCAGATGTGTACCGCAACATGTTTGAAATCGTAGAAGATCAGTGTTTAGATGATAATATGGAAGAATTGGCGGATCAGGTGGATGTGATCTTTACGGCGACACCGCAGGGGTTTTGCGCGTCAATGATGAACGATGAGATTTTATCTAAGGTAAAGATCGTGGACTTAAGTGCGGATTACCGCATCAAGAGTGTGCCGGTATATGAGAAATGGTATGGCATCGAGCACAAGTCCCCACAGTACATAGAAGAGGCGGTATACGGATTGTGCGAGATTAACAGGGAAGATGTGAAAAAAGCAAGGCTGGTGGCGAATCCGGGTTGTTATACGACATGTTCTATTTTGACAGCATATCCGCTTGTAAAAGAAGGATTAATTGATGCAGACACGCTGATTATCGATGCCAAAAGCGGAACGTCCGGCGCAGGACGGGGTGCCAAGGTGCCGAATTTGTACTGTGAAGTGAATGAGAATATCAAAGCTTACGGTGTGGCGAGCCACAGACATACACCAGAGATCGAGGAGCAGTTGGGATATGCAGCGGGCAGGGAAATTGTGCTGAACTTTACTCCGCACCTTGTTCCGATGAACAGAGGAATCCTCGTGACAGAGTACGCGAAGTTAAATCCTGTGCAGAAAGCGGATGGCAGTATGGGGCTTCCATCTTATGAGGAAATCAAGGCTGTATATGACAAATATTATGGAAGTGAAAAGTTTGTCCGCGTACTGGATAAAGGAGTCTGCCCGGAGACGAAATGGGTAGAAGGCAGTAACTATGTGGACGTGAATTTTGTGATCGACGAGCGCACAGGCAGGATCATCATGATGGGAGCGCTGGACAATCTGGTCAAAGGAGCGGCAGGGCAGGCAGTGCAGAATATGAATCTGATGTTTGGCTTAAAAGAAAGCGAAGGACTGGAACTTGTACCGATGTACCCATAACAGGTTGAGGAGGAAGATATTATGGAACGAAGAGATAAAGTTAATTATTACTTGGATTTGGCTAAGATGGTGGCGCAGAGGTCTACTTGCTTAAGACGGCATTATGGGGCGGTGATCGTGAAGAATGACGAGGTGATCTCCACCGGGTATGTGGGTGCGCCGCGTGGCAGAAAGAACTGTACGGATATCGGGGAGTGTATCCGCATCAAGATGGAGATTCCGAGGGGTGAGCGGTATGAGTTGTGCCGCAGTGTTCACGCGGAGGCTAATGCGATTATCAGCGCATCGAGGGACAAGATGATCGGCAGTTCTCTTTATCTGGTCGGCGTGGAGGCGGACACGGGAGAGTATGTGAAGAACTCGTGCAGTTGTTCTATGTGCAAGCGCCAGATTATTAATGCGGGTATTGAGACGGTTTATGTCAGGGACAGTGAGAATGAATATCGGAAGATCCCTGTGCAGCAGTGGATCGATGATGATGAATCGCTGGAAGGAACGTTGGGGTATTGAGTACATGGAAAAACGTGATATGGCGTATTCGCCGATAGACAACAAACCCTTACCCGATGGTAGAGAATTAAAAGAAATGGCAGTATATGACCTGCTTGAAAAATTGGAAATTTCGTATTTACGGGTAGATCATGAGGTGGCGGCAACGGTAGAGGACTGTCATAACATAGATAAAATACTGGGTATTCACATCTGTAAGAATTTGTTTCTGTGCAATGCGCAGAAGACGGATTTTTATCTTTTGATGATGCCAAGAGATAAGAAATTTAAGACTAAGGAGCTGTCGTCACAGATACATAGCGCAAGACTTTCTTTTGCGGGAGCGGAATATATGGAAGAATTCCTTGATATCACGCCGGGTTCCGTGAGCGTGATGGGACTTATGAACGATCATGAGAAAAGAGTGAGGCTGCTGATTGACAAAGATGTGCTCGCGGATGAATATGTGGGGTGCCACCCCTGTGTCAATACATCCAGCCTGAAAATTAAGACAAAAGACATATTAGACAAATTTTTGCCGTATGTGGAACATGACTATACGGTTGTGGAATTAGTGGGAGAATAGAATGATAAGAGCGATGACAATAGAGGATTATGAAGGAGTCAGGGCACTTTGGCTGTCAATCAAAGGTTTTGCAATTAGGAGCATTGATGATTCAAAAGAAGGCGTTATGCGTTTTCTTGACAGGAATCCCGGCACCAGTGTGGTGGCGGTGGAGGACGGTAAGATCGTAGGAGCGATTCTGTGCGGTCACGACGGCAGACGCGGGTGTCTGTATCATGTTTGTGTGGCAAAGGATTATCGGCTGCGGGGAATCGGCAAGGAGATGGTAGTCTATTGCATGGAAGCTCTGAAAAAAGAGAAGATCAATAAAGTATCGCTGATCGCTTTTACGGCTAACGATGTCGGGAATGCATTCTGGCGGCAGATCGGATGGACGAAGAGAGAGGATCTGAATTATTATGATTTTACTTTGAATAGGGAGAATATTACGGCGTTTATAAAAAGAGATGAAGATGTACTATGACTGCAAAATACGCAGTCTGAGTACATCTAAGTCATCTCTGGAAGAATGCAAAGAGCATGCATTCTTCCGGTGAAGGTGTAACGGGACTGGCAAATATGCCTTAATCTGCCGATATATATTAATGGAACAATTAACGAAATACATGGATGTATTTTTAGAATCATAAGGACATGGAGGGTTAGTATGAAAATCAGAGAGGCAAGACAGGCGTATACGGCGCAACTGGATATTTTGAGAAGCAGACAGAGGGAACTTATGAAAAAAAGGGACGAGAACAACGCGAGGCTGGCTGAAATCGGTAAGAATACAACGGTCAGCGCTGACGGCGGGGTTGTCCTTGATCTGTCTGAGGAATATCGTAAGCGTGCACAGGAATTACAAGAAAAGATCGACAAGGTGAAAGAGCAGATCGATGAGCATATTGAGCTTAGGGATCAAGTGATCGAGATGGAAGTAGGCATCGCCAATGCAGAGGTGGCAAAGCAGCAGGGCGAGGCTATGCAGGATTATGGCGAGGAGATGGCAAAATGTCTCGAGATCGCCCGAAGAATTTCTAACGGAGACAGGGTTCCGGCACAGGATGAGAAGAAACTGATGGATTTTAATATGGAAATCTATATGGCAGCCAAGAACATGGCAACGATGAATATGGATAAGAAACATAAAGATTATGATTCGCTATGGGAAGATGAGGAAGAGAAAGGCGAGAATCCCGATCCTATGGAGATGGCGGCTGATTCAGAAATCAATGTGGAGATACCGGAGATTGATCTGGCGGAAGGGACAGAGTAGAGATTAATTTTCATAAACAATCAGTATACCAGCTCAGAGGAAAAATAATATCTTAAGGAACCCCTTGTAGAGCATCGGCACTTAGTGAGGTATTGAGTTGCTGCGCAACTCACGAACTTAGTGTCCGCTATGCCCGGAGCGGAGCGCAAGCGTGGTGACGAAGATATTATTTTTCCTCTGAGCGTTCGCTTCGATTACCTATGAACAGTAAAATCTACAAAATATGACTTTTCAACGGGAAACAAATGTATTAGAATGGAGAGGCATGCGAAAATATTTCGATAAATACTTTATATGCTCAGTTATGGGAGGACTACGATGAAGATTATAGAGGGCGGCGTTACCGCGGCACAGGGGTTTGAGGCGGCAGGTGTCGAGGCAGCGATCAAATATCAGAACAGAAAAGATATGGCGATGGTGTACAGCAAAACGCCATGTAAGGCAGCCGGTGTTTTCACGAGCAATGTGGTGAAGGCAGCGCCGGTCAGATGGGATAAAGAAGTGGTAGCGCACTCGCCCTATGTACAGGCGGTAATTGCCAATTCAGGCATTGCCAATGCCGCTACAGGCAAACAGGGATATGAATGTTGCAGACAGACAGCGGATAAGGCGGCGGAACTTCTGGGGATTTCTGCGGATGCGGTACTTGTGGCGTCTACCGGAGTCATCGGCAATCAGATTCCTCTGGACAGACTTCTTGCAGGAGTTGAAAAACTGGCAGAAAGTAAGAGCGATACGATAGAAGCAGGAACGCTTGCGGCGGAAGCAATCATGACTACGGATACGGTGTCCAAGCAGGCGGCAGTGCAGATCGAATTGGGTGGTAAGACGGTGACTGTGGGAGGTATGTGCAAAGGTTCCGGTATGATCCACCCGAATATGTGTACTATGCTCGGTTTTGTGACCACAGACATTGCGATATCTAAGGAGTTGTTGCAGGAGGCACTGCGCGAGGACGTCGTCGATACTTTTAATATGATCTCCGTGGACGGTGATACTTCCACTAACGATACGCTGGTGGTGCTTGCCAACGGTATGGCGGGTAATGCAGAGATTACGACGAAGAATGACGATTACTATAAATTTAAGGAAGCATTAAATTATGTTGATACCACGCTTGCCAGAATGATGGCAGGAGATGGCGAAGGTGCTACGGCATTGTTTGAAACAAAAGTAATCCACGCAGAGACGAAGCAGGCAGCGCGGACATTGAGCCGTTCTGTGATCGGTTCCAGTCTGTGCAAGGCGGCAATCTACGGACATGACGCTAATTTCGGAAGATTTTTGTGTGCACTGGGTTACTCAGGCGTGAACTTTGATCCCGATAAAGTAGAATTATATTTTGAAAATTCGGAAAAGAGCATTCTCATCTACAAAGACGGTGTAGCGGCGGATTACAGCGAGGAAGAAGCTTCGCAGATTCTTGCGTCGCCGGAAGTCAGAGTGCTTGTGGATATGCATATGGGAGACGCCGAAGCGACAGCGTGGGGCTGTGATCTCAGTTATGATTATGTAAAAATTAATGCAGACTATAGGAGCTAGAAGTCATGGAACAAAAAGAAATGGACAAAATTCTGGAAAAAGCGGAGGTGCTCATTGAGGCGCTTCCTTATATTCAGAAATATAATCGTAAGATCATCGTTGTAAAGTACGGCGGCAGCGCCATGAGTAACGAGGAACTGCAGAGAAACGTCATAAAGGATATAACGCTTTTAAAACTGGTAGGCTTCAAGCCCATCATCGTGCATGGCGGCGGCAAGGAGATCAGCCGCTGGGTCGGCAAAGTAGGCAAAGAAGCTAAGTTCGTAAATGGACTTCGTGTGACGGATGATGAGACCATGGAGATTGCGGAAATGGTTCTCAACAAAGTCAACAAGAATCTGGTCAGAATGGTGGAGGAGTTAGGAGTCAAGGCAATCGGTATCAGCGGCAAGGACGCGGGGCTTTTACAGTGTACTAAGAAATGTCCGAACGGCGAGGATATTGGTTATGTGGGAGATATCTGCAATGTTGATCCCAAGGTGTTATATGATCTTTTGGAAAAAGATTTCTTACCGATCGTTGCGCCTACCGGGTTGGACGATCAGTTTATGACCTATAATATCAATGCCGACGATGCCGCATGTGCCATCGCCAAGGCAGTGGGAGCGGATAAACTGGTATTTCTGACGGACATCGAGGGATTGTACCGTGATATCAATGACAAGTCCAGCTTTATTTCAAGACTGACGGCATCACAGGCGGACGAACTTATAAACAGCGGTTGTATTGGCGGCGGAATGCTGCCGAAGCTTGGCAACTGTACAGACGCGATCAAAGAGGGTGTCAACAGAGTCCATATTCTGGACGGACGGATCGCACATTGTCTGCTGCTTGAAATTTTTACGGACAAAGGTATCGGCACGGCGATCATTGCCGACCAAGATGAAGCCAGCATGAAATGATTCGCAGGCTGAGAGAAAGGCATGGATATCAACATGAGTGAAACAATGCAAAATTATATAGATGAAGCGGAAAAAGCTCTGCTTCACACATACAATCGCTATCAGGTCGTATTCGAGAAGGGTGACGGCGTATATCTTTATGATATGGACGGCAAGCAGTATTTAGATTTTGTGTCTGGTATTGCGGTGTTTGCCCTTGGCTATAATAATAAAGAGTACAATGATGCCTTAAAAGAGCAGATCGACAAGATTATTCACACTTCCAACTATTACTACAATCTTCCGGCGATCGAGGCGGCAAAGAAGATTAAGAAGATTTCCGGCATGGACAGGGTCTTTTTTACGAACAGCGGAGCGGAGGCAATAGAGGGAGCCATCAAGACTGCGAGAAAATATGCTTACTTAAAGGATGGCAGCACGGATCATGAGATCATTGCCATGAACCATTCTTTCCACGGAAGGACTATGGGAGCGTTGTCTGTGACAGGGAATCCGCATTACAGAGAGGCTTTCGAGCCGATGATCGGCAATATTAAATTTGCGGATTTAAATGATTTTGACAGTGTGATGGCGCAGGTGACGGACAAGACCTGTGCGATCATATTTGAGACTGTTCAGGGAGAAGGCGGCATTTATCCGGCAACGGAAGAATTTATGCAAAAAGTGCGCAAGCTCTGTGACGAGAGAGATATCCTGATGATACTTGACGAGATTCAGTGCGGCATGGGGCGTACCGGGGAGATGTTTGCTTGGCAGAGATACGGAATTAAGCCTGATGTGATGACTGTGGCGAAAGCATTGGGGTGCGGTGTGCCTGTGGGAGCTTTTCTGATGACGGAAAAGGTAGGCGCACATTCTCTCGTGGCGGGCGATCACGGAACTACTTATGGAGGAAATCCGCTTGCATGTGCTGCAATTTGCAAGGTGATCGAGCTGTTTGAGAAGCAGAAGGTTCTTGACAATGTACGGGAAGTGGGAGACTATCTTTCACAGTGCCTGGACGGGCTTGTAAAAGAATTTGACTGTGTAAAGACAAGGCGGGGCGTCGGCATGATGCAGGGGCTTGTCTTTGACAGAGCGGTCGGCGACATTATAACAAAAGCTATGGAAAAAGGTCTGATACTGATCAACGCGGGAACGGATATCATAAGATTTGTACCTTCTCTTGTAATCACAAAAGAAAATGTTGACGATATGATTTCAATCCTGCGCGAGAGTATACAGGAAGTATGCAGCAGCGCAGAGTCATAGGCAAAGAGAAATAACATAGGTAAAGAAGCAGGCAGATAGAAGGAGAGCGAAAGTGACTCTGAAGAAAAGACTGACCACGATTCTGGTGATCGCACTGTGTGTAAGCGGTATATACGGAGTCGGGAAACTAGGCATTACGGTGCCGCATAACGAAGAAGCGGAAATAGAGGATGATTTTATTTTTGGCCGCAGAGAGACATTGTATCTGTGGTATACAGATGAGGCGTTGACGGATTATCTAAGTAGTGTGGCGGTATCTTACAGCGAATATCAGGATGACGTGCGCGTTGTACCTGTTTACACGCCGGGGCGTGAGTATCTGGAAACGATCAATCAGGCGTCTTTGCATGAAGAAGAAGTACCGGATTTGTATATTGTCAGCAATGATTCATTGGAAAAAGCATATCTGGCGGGGCTTGCATCGGAGATCAAACTGCCGGAAGGTGTACTGCCTCTGGACAATTTCTTTCCAGAGACGGCGATCAATGCGGTGACTTATCATGATAAACAGATTGGTTATCCTTTTTATTTTGAGACAAGCTGTTTCCTGTATAATGAGACTTATCTGAATGATTGGGCGAGGGCTCAGATTGAGGCGGAAAATGATGCGCAGATGGCGGAGGAAGCACAGGCGCAGTTAGAGAGCGAAGGAGAACCGACTGAATCAACCGGGGACGGAACAGAAAGTGACACGGATGTCAGTGGAGAAGGCTCCGAAAGAAGTGCGGAGGAAGACGGCAGTATAATCTCCGATGAAGCCGTGGAGGCGAGGGTAGCAGATGCGCTTCCCAAAACAATAGACGATATTCTGGCTTTTGCGGATGTATACGATGCGCCGGAACAGGTCGAAGCGGTTTTTAAATGGGATGTGTCTGATATCTTCTATAATTATTTTTTTGTGGGAAACTCCATTGATGTGGGCGGAAAGTATGGAGATCAGGCTGATTCTATCCACATTTACAACGAGAATGCAATCAAATGTATGCGGGTCTATCAGAATTTGAACCAGTTCTTTTCAATTGATACAAAAGAGATCAGCTACGACGGAGTTTTGCAGGATTTTATAGACGGCAAGATCGTATATACAGTGGCTACGACAGACGCCATGTCCAAAATAGAGACGGCTAAGTCGGAGGGAGATTTTGAATATGAATACGGCATTTCCATGATGCCGGATGTGAGCGAAGAGTTAAGTTCAGCGTCGTTGTCAGTGACCCAGTGTGTGGTAGTTAACGGTTATTCTGCCAAAAAGGAGATGGCAAATGATTTTGCAGTATATTTGACGGAGTATGCAACTGAAACTCTCTACACAAGAACGGGTAAACTGCCTGTCTATAGCAATGGCGATACTTACAGTGATCCTAATAAGGCGGCGTTTTTGGAGGAATATACCTATTCAATCCCGATGCCGAAGATGATTGAGACAAGTAATTTCTGGGTGGAATTGGAAATTGCTTTTGCGAAGATCTGGGATGGCGAGGATGCCAACATGGATCTGAAAGCTTTATCCGAGAAGATCATGTCTCAGGTAGTTGGCGGAGAGTACGAAGAAGAATATATTGACGTGCCGGAGGAAGTTGTGGAAGAGTACGAAGATGAAGAGATGTCGGAGGACGAAGAAGCGGGTACGGGTGACAGTGAAGAGTAGATCGATAAATCAGGGCTTTGGGCTTTTGCTCTAAATCCGCAGGATGAGTAACTATATGAATTTATGAAAAAACATATTTGACGCTGCATATTTGCAGCGAATAACGGAAACGATAAGACAAGGCGGGGAACTGCCTTGTTTTTCAATTTAGAGAGGAGTACATCAATGTTTGGATTTTTGATCGCGTTATTATCGGGAGCGCTTATGAGTATTCAGGGTGTGTTTAACACACAGGTGACGAAGACATCCGGAATATGGGTGGCTAATGCTTTTGTGCAGTTTACCGCCCTGCTGGTATGTCTGACGGCATGGCTTGTCACTGACAGGTCTTCCTTTGCAACATTGTGGAAGGTGGAACCAAAATATATGCTTTTGGGTGGTGCTATCGGTGCTTTTATAACTTATACGGTAATCAAGGGCATGGAAATGCTCGGACCTGCAAGGGCAGTCATGATCATTGTAATTTCCCAGTTGATCGTCGCGTATCTGATCGAGCTGTTTGGTCTGTTCGGTGTGGAAAAACAGCCGCTTGAAATGCGTAAGATCGTAGGTATGGGAATTGCTGTTGCCGGAATTGTAATTTTTAAGTGGACATAGCAGGGAATTTATTTTACAATGAGAATACAGTGCATGGCGGGGACTTCCTTGAGAGTCTGACAGGATTCGGAAAGGAAGCTATGCAAGGAAAGATAAGAACGTATCTGACAGATCGTGGAGAGGACAACAGGACGGACACAGGACGGAGCGTGCGTCGCACATCGTATGTGTTTGCGCTGTTTATATGTATTGTATTATGTGGCTGTACCCGTAAGGAACAACTCGTCCTTAATGTGAATGATGCGACACAGGAGAATGTGTATGAGGCGTCGGAAATTCAGGAAGGCGATGTGACGAGAATACCGGGAAACGGGATGTCGGGGACACAGGGCGACGGAGAGCCAGATTTACAGACGAAGGCGGATGAAACAGCGACAGAAGGCAATGCGCAGATTTCCGATGTATTGACGGGGACGCAGATGCCACAGGGACAGGAGCTCGCGCAGGATCAGACTCCGGGTGTAATTTGTGTGCATGTCTGCGGTGCAGTGAAAAATCCGGGCGTCTATGAATTGGCGGCGGACAGCAGGGTCTATGAAGCGGTAGAGGAAGCGGGCGGGTTTACGGAGACAGCGGATGAGAGTTATGTAAACCAAGCGCAACAGTTGACAGACGGTGTAAAGCTAGTCATTCCGACGACGGAGCAGGTCGAAGCCATGTCAGCGGCGGATAGCGACAAGACGGCAGAAATTGGTATTGTTGAAGCAGACACCGGAATGCAGGCTGCGACGGGAGAAGTCGGTGTGGTCTACGGCGTAAATGCAGAAGACGGCTTAAGTGGAAGCAACACCCTGGGTAGTACAGCATCGGACGGTAAGGTTAATATCAATACAGCCTCAGAGGCGGAATTGTGCAGTATTCCCGGTATCGGTGCGACAAGAGCGGCGGCGATCGTGACATACAGACAGGAGATGGGGAAGTTTACCTCGGTAGAAGATATCATGAATGTAAGTGGTATCAAGCAAGGGACATACGATAAAATAAAAGACAGAATCAAAGTGAATTAGGGGCGGACTTGAACAATGGGACAGAAAGTTTTAGTGGTTGATGATGAAAAATTGATTGTGAAGGGTATCAGATTCAGTTTGGAGCAGGACGGCATGGAAGTGGACTGTGCCTATGACGGCGAGGAAGCCCTGGAGTTTGCGAAGCAGAATCAATATGATATGATTCTGTTGGATGTGATGCTGCCCAAGATGACCGGGTTTGAAGTATGTCAGCAGATTCGGGAATTTTCCAATGTGCCGATCGTTATGCTGACGGCGAAGGGCGACGATATGGACAAGATACTCGGGCTTGATTACGGGGCAGACGATTATATTACGAAACCTTTTAATATTCTGGAAGTCAAAGCGCGGATCAAGGCGATCATGCGCAGAACGAACCGGAAGGGTGAAGACAAAGAGTCTCCGCAAATGCTGGAAAAAGGCAATATGCGCCTTGATTGTGAAGGCAGAAGGGCTTATATTGAAGGCAAAGAGATCAATTTGACAGCCAAGGAATTTGAGGTATTGGAACTGCTAATGAGAAATCCGGGCAAAGTGTACAGCAGAGAGAATTTGTTGAAACTTGTATGGGGCAATGATTATCCGGGGGATGTCAGAACGGTGGATGTACATATCAGACGATTGAGAGAGAAGATTGAGAGTGTCCCCGGAGAGCCGGTTTATGTACGGACTAAATGGGGTGTGGGATACTATTTTGCTTAAAAGAAACAGACACAAAATTATTTTTCTAAGAAGTCTGAAAACAAGAATTTTTCTGATCCTGCTTATCGTAGGACTGATTCCCTGTGTCAGTATGCGGTATGCAATCTTACAGAACTATGAGCAGCGTGCCGTGGACGTCAGAACTACTGACGTTACCACGCAGCTTAGGATTCTGGCAAATCACCTGATTACTTATCATTATCTTCAGGACACTTCTTCGGAGGTGATCAATGCCGAGATCAATCAGTTATCCAGTCTTTATGATGGGCGGGTTCTGATTATTAACAATGATCTTCGTATCGTCAAGGATACTTATGGAATCAGCGAGAACAAGACGATCATTTCGGAGGAAGTTATCCGCTGTATTAAGGGAGAGAGTGACAGTAAGTATGACAAGGATAACGGATATATCGAGATGACGATTCCTATTACGGAGACAGTCAGTCTTGGTGAGGATCCGAATACTATGGAGCGCAAGGAAATAGTGCGGGGAGTCATGCTGGTCAGCGCTTCAACGGACAGTATCAGAATAACGATGGATATCTTGAGCCGGAAAGCTTTGATCGTAGAAGTGATCGTTATTCTGGCTATTGTGATCACTTCGGTTCTGGCGGCTAAAGCGCTGATCAAACCGTTTGAAAAGATCACGGAAGCTTTGGGCGAGGCACAGGAAGGGTACTCAGATTCTCCTATTTCCGTTACTGATTGTCTGGAGACAGAACATATCGGAGATGCTTTTAACAGAGTGCTCGGTAGAATGAAGGTATTGGATGATTCACGACAGGAATTTGTATCCAACGTTTCCCATGAATTGAAGACCCCTATTACTTCCATGAAAGTGCTGGCGGATTCACTGCTCAGTCAGAAGGATGTGCCAATAGAGGTATATCAGGAGTTTATGGAGGACATTGCCAAAGAGATAGAAAGAGAGGATAAGATCATCACGGATCTTTTGTCTCTGGTGAAGATGGACAGAACTTCGGCAGACTTAAATATCACGGAAGTGGATATCAACATATTGGTGGAACTTATCATGAGGAGACTGCGCCCGATCGCGCAGAAGCGGGATGTGGAACTGGTGTACGAGAGCCTGCGCCCGGTTACTGCCGCAGTGGATGAGGTGAAAGTAACGCTTGTTCTTTCCAATCTGGTGGAGAATGCGGTCAAATATAATAAAGAACATGGATGGGTGAAGGTGACACTTGATGCGGATCATCAGTTTTTTACTGTGGTAGTGGCTGATTCCGGCATCGGAATCCCGGCGGAATCCATAGATCATATCTATGAGAGGTTCTATCGTGTGGATAAGTCGCGATCCAGAGAAATCGGGGGAACGGGACTCGGACTCGCCATCACAAGAAGCGCCATATTGATGCACAGAGGCTCGATACGGGTGGAGAGTGTAGAGGGAGAAGGCACCACTTTTACGGTACGCATACCTTTGTCCTATATTCCGGTTTAGGAAAGATGAATATCATTATAAAAATGGATCAGCTAAAAAGTGATTAGGTAAAAGAGATCATAACTAAATGAAAAGAAATCAAATAAAAAGAAATCAGATAAATAGAATACAGATCTTATGGGTGTGTCTCTTGATGCTTGCGTTGTTATGTTCTGCATGCGGCAGAGAAGAGCAGCCGGATAACGGCAAGGTCTACAATATATATTATGTAAACAATGAAGAGACAAAGACCCTCACGAGAGAGTACGTTAGCGAGACCGAGGATGAGGGAAAATTGCTGGGTGAATTGTTTGCGCAGCTAGGGAAAATACCGGACAAATTGGAGTATGAGGCTCCTTTGTCGAGCGGTTTTGGTCTGCTTGGATATACGTTGGATAACGGACAGCTCACACTGAATTTTGATGAGCATTACAAAGAGATGGATATCACCAAGGAAGTGCTTATGAGGGCGGCGATCGTCAGAACCGTGACGCAGATTCCGGAAATCAGTTATGTCACTTTTACGGTTCAAGGGGAACAGTTATCGGACAGCACCGGGACGGCGATCGGTACGATGTCTAAGGACACATTTATCGACAATGCCGGAAATGAGATCAACGCATATGAAAAAGTGAATCTCAGGTTATATTTTGCCAATGAGGACGGTACCGGTCTTGTGGAAGAAAACCGCAGGAATGTGGTATACAGCAGCAATATTTCATTGGAAAAGCTGGTGGTGGAGAAACTCGTGGAAGGTCCTGCGGCAGAAGGGGCATATCCGACGGTGAATCCGGCGACGAAGATCGTGAGTGTCACTACCAAAGACGGCACATGTTATGTAAACCTAAACGAAGACTTTTTGAGTCAGCCTTATAATGTGAGTGCGGAGGTAACGGTTTATTCTATTACGAATTCGCTTGTAGAATTGTCGAATGTGAACAAGGTTCAGATTACGATCAACGGGGAGACCAATATTTCATATAGAGAGAAGATCAACTTTAATGATGTTTTTGAGAGAAATCTGGATATGTTGGTTGTGCCGGATAGTAACTGATCCGGAAAGGGGATAGGTATTATAGTGTTAAATTTAAGAAGACCCCTGTGTCTGGCAGGGGTGATATATGTGGCGGCAGTCATTGCAGTGATGCTATGTCTGATGCGGGGAGCGCCGACATACGAGTCGCTTGACACAGAGCATATAGCCGTGGCGGGATTTATAGATAGGAAAGAGAATCGAACGTCACAAAGCGGCGAGGTGTCGGTCATATCTTTAACTGATGCAGTAATTCTTAAAGAAAGTCAAATCAAAGTTCTGGAACAATTCTTATCAGATTCTGAGAAGATTCCAATATATAGATTACATAGTTTTTGGAAAGAAAATAAGGCAGTTTTGCGTAAAGAGGATACGACAGGAATAGAGGGTGTCTTATGTTATATGGGAGAGGGAGAACTATCGGAAAAATTTTTGCCGATGGGAAGCCTTGTAATTATGCAGGGAGAATATCGTGCATTTACACATGCCACGAATCCGGGAGAGTTTGATGCGGCGGACTATTACCGCATCATGGGGCAGCAGGGCAGAATCATGAAATGCCGTTGTGTGGCGGTGAGCGGGACATACGATGTTTTTCGGGAAAACATGTACCGCCTTCGGGAGTATTTGTCACTTCTAATGGATGCCTGTTACGATGCACAGGATGCCTCGGTCATGAAGGCGATGCTTTTGGGAGAAAAGGGTACGCTGGATGCAGAGTTGAAAGAATTGTATCAGCAGAACGGTATCATTCATATTCTGGCAATCAGCGGACTGCATCTGTCCGTGATCGGGATGGGATGCCATAAGCTGTTAAAAAAGATGAGACTTCCTAATGTGGTTAACATAACACTAACTATCGGGCTGATGTATTGCTACGGCACAATGACCGGAATGGGAATATCCATGTTCAGGGCTTATCTCATGTTTGCCATTCATCTGTGTGCGAAAGTGGTGGGCAGGACATACGATCTGTTGACTGCGGTGACCGTAGCCGCAATCGTGATTTTAGTGCAGCAGCCATTATATTTGAAGCACAGCGGGTTTCTGTTTTCCTTTGGCGCAATCTGCGGCATCGGTATATTTCTTCCGGCTGTTCAGGAGAATCTGTTTGGTAAGAGCAAAACGGAAAAGATGCTGTTGTCCGGTGTGGCGATATCAGTCTCGACGCTGCCTGTATATCTGATTTTCTATTATGAGTTTCCGCCCTATTCGGTGCTCTTAAATCTCATTGTGATTCCTTGTATGACATTTGTTCTGCTATGTGGTCTAAGCGGCATAGGATTAGCGTCGATACTTTTGCCGTTAGGAGAAGCGGCGGCATATCCGGTGCATCTGTTTTTGACTTTTTATGAAAAGTGTTGTGACATATGTCTGAAACTTCCCGATAACAGGTGGGTCACAGGTTGTCCGAAGCCGTGGCAGATCATATTGTTTCTGGGAATTCTCGGATTGCTTGTGGGATGGAATCGCAGACTACCTAAACTGTATTTTTGGCAGGGCGTATTATGTGCGCTTTTGGCGCTGACGATCAAATTGCCACAGGGGCTTCAGATTACAATGGTTGATGTGGGACAGGGAGATTGCATTTATCTGACGGAGGATAGCGGTGTACATATATTGATAGATGGCGGGAGCTCCAATCAGAACAATGTGGCTGACTATCAGATGATGCCATATTTGAAATATGAAGGAGTGTCACATTTGGATGCCGTTGTAGTTACACATCCCGACAGTGATCATATAAGCGGCATCCGCACATTGCTGGAAGAGATGGGAACGAGCGGAATCTCTGTTGGCGTGCTGTATCTGCCTGATGTAGGTGCTGGGGGAAGAAATGAAAGCTATCATGAACTGGAATATCTGGCAAAGAGCGCTGATGTGCCGATACGCTATATCGGAGCTGGAGATGTGTTACAGTGTGGAGAAATTATGTTAACCTGTCTTCACCCCAAAAAAGGTTGGAATACGACGGATATCAATGCTTATTCCACAGTGCTGTATCTGACTTACGGGAATTTTACGGCGCTGTTTACGGGAGATGTAGAAGGAGCGGGTGAAAAGATGGTTTTGGAGGTTGTAGAAGACAAAAGTTTACATAATATTACACTTTTGAAGGTGGCGCATCATGGGTCTAAGAATTCCACGGAGGAAACTTTTCTGCGGTCGGTCGGTCCGGAGATTGCGCTGATCTCATCGGGGAGAAATAACCGGTATGGACACCCTCATAAGGAGCTGATCGAGCGGCTTGAAGATTGCGGCTGCCTTATTTACCGCACGCAGGAGAGCGGTGCGGTGACGGTGAGAGTGCGCGGCGGGAAGGTGAAAGTGAGTGAGTATGTGACTAATTACCAAAATCCGGATAAATAACTTCCAAATCCGTATAGAATTCTTTTAATCGCCCTTCATGACGGTTATAGAGCGGCTTGTCGTGCGTGTTCTGTTTAGCAGTTGCCGGGGTCAGGGGATGCTGTGAGATGCTGGTTTCTCTAAGCAGATTATCGCTTGACGGACTTAAGGTAAAATGACTAAACTGTGAATCACCGGATTCTGATTTTGATTCACACTGTATATGGACATAGTAGGGTTCTTGCAGATAATAGGATAGTTCGATCGCGTCACTGCCGATGTCTGCGCGGATATTCGATAGTACTTCCTCTGCATTATCATATTGCATGAATTGTTCCTCGGACAGTTCTAAGAGTCCGCATTCTTTATAAGTGTTTCCGTCAAAATGAAGATAAGTAACGGCGCTGTAACCGTCGCCGTAATCTTCCACGTTGAGATAGAGAATCTGGTTGATTTCGCTTATATCATTTATATAGATATATCCAAACTGATTTGAGATGATCGGCTCTATAGTGTGATTTTCCAGTTCATAGATAGAAAAGCGCTTATCAACGCCGGTATCATTGTAAACATTTACAATCAGATCAACGCCCAGATACGTTTGATCATCATAGGGCACAAAACTCAACAGGTTGCAGTGGTCATATCGAAAGGATTCCAGTTCACGGCAGATTCCATCGTCGCTGCACAGATACAGGATATGCCAGAGTTTGTTTTCCTTGTACGCGCCGATGATCTCCATGTTTCCGTCGTGGTCCATATCAATATATTTGTATTCTGTTATTTTACATCCGGTTTCTGCTTCAAGAAGCTGTAACAGTTTCACTTCTTCGTCGTAATATTTGTACAAAAAGGGATGGGAATCTCCGTAGTCAATAATTGCGGCGGAGAGATAATTATTGTAGAGACGGTTATATTCAGCTATGTTTGTATCTTCTGCGTTTTTATCTTCCACGTCGGAGAGAAAAACTTCCATTTCCGTTTTCAGACAAGGCACAGGACAGCTCTCGTCAAGAATCCATTTCCTTACACCATAGGCTCCTGCCTCGTAGAATCCGGTCTCGTCGTAGGCAATCGGGTAACCTGTACTAAGGCTGTCCAGAGTGCCGAGCAGAATGTATTGACCGTCATCATGATAATAAACTTCGCATTCCATGCACGTCTGAATCTTTTCTCCGCCTACGGTTTTATAATCGAAGGTTTTGCCGGAGGTCAGCATGACGGGATAGTCTGCGCCTATATCGACAAAGAGATAAGGGCTTTCCCAGCCGAAAGGATACCATATCCCGCTGATTGCTGCCCTATATATTTCTTTTCCTCTTTTCTGAAAAAAGCTTTCCCGCGTCTCGTCTGTCAGATGGTTTCCCGAAGGAGTATATTTTGCGTCGGTTTTTACGGTAGAAGTGCATCCTGCAAGACAGATTCCAGTTAACATAATCTGGAATATAACACATAATAGTATTTGTTTAGATTTGAAAAATATTTGTTTCATCGTATACTCCGTGAAGATGTCTTTTAGAAATAGAGTTATTTTTGTCTGTCAAAAACTGTAAAAACTACTATTGAAAAAGTATAGCAGATAAACATTTTACGCGCAAATTTCAAAGCTGTCGATTTTTTTATTGTTAAATGATATACTGATAGCAATATGTGCAAAACAAACAGGAGCAGTTAACTTATAGGTTTTGTTTGTTAAAAAGTCGGAGGTATAAATATAATGATGAGGGATTATACAGAAGAGATCAAATTTCTTTTTCCGGAGGGCAAAGATAAGGCGCTGACATTCAGCTATGACGACGCGCAGATCTATGACAGGCGTCTTGTAAGTATTTTTGACCGGTATGGCATGAAGTCGACTTTTCACTTAAACAGCGGAACTCTCGACACAGAGGGGTTTATTACCGGACAGGAAGTGAAGGAATTGTATGGGAATCATGAAGTAGCGTGTCATGCAGTGACGCATCCTTTTTTCAATGAACTTTCTCAGGGACAGACGGTGCGGGAGATTCTGGCGGACAGGCGCGCACTGGAAGGATATGCGGACAGGATCATAAGAGGATTTTCCTATCCATTCGGTGAGTACAACGACAGGCTGATTGAGACAGCAAGGAGTCTTGGAATCGTGTATGCGAGAACTGTGGAGGATAAAATGAATTTTAATCTGCCTGCGGATTTTATGCGCTGGCATCCTACCTGCCACCACAACAAGGTGACGGACGAAATGATTGAAGATTTTATGAACCCACCCGAATATCGTGATTTGGCGCTTTTCTATATCTGGGGACACAGTTTTGAGTTTGAGAGAGAAAATAACTGGGAGCATATCTGCCATGTGTGCGAGGAGCTGCAGGGACGGTCAGATGTGTGGTATGCCACAAATATGGAGATTTATGAATATGTGACGGCGATGCGTTCGATCGTGCAGTCGGTGGACAGCAGGATCATATACAATCCCACTGCCACGCCGGTCTGGATTATGATCGGAGAAAGCAAGGCGTGTCTTCCTTCGGGTGAGAGCATCAATCTTCATAAAGATTGCGAAACTCGGTAGGAGTACAGTCTTTGATCAATTTAAACATTCTGATAAACGCGGAGAGACTCGAAAATCCGGACTGTAAGGCGACTTCAGTGATGGACAGTTTAGGATCCACAAGAAGTTTCTCCGCGTGTTCTATTCTCTTTTTGTTCAGATATTTATAGAAGGAAACCCCTGTAAAATTTTTGAAAAGTCTGGTGAAATGATATTTACTGAAACCGGCATAGGCGGCAATGTCATCTAGACACAGATCTTCCGTGCAGTGATCGTGGATATAATTGCACACTGTCATGAATTTTTCAGTATGTTCTTTTTGCTTGCTCGATGCCATGTCAAAAGCATTTCTCTTGCCGGTATATTCGCGCCCTATCAGTACCAGCATCTCGATCAGCTTGGAGTAGATGGAGGCGCTGATCAAGATGGAATCACTGAAATATTCTCTGTAAATTTCAAGCATCAGTTCTTTGAGCCGCTCATGAATGGCAGGTGCGGTTGCAGGTGTGAGAAGCAGCGCCTGAGGAATGGTCGAGAGAGTAGACTCGATGTCAACTACATTGTGAAGGAGAGAAAAATCCACTTGAAGAATCAGCCGTTCTCCGTGAATAGCAGAAGGCATACCGTGAATCACGCCGGAGTTGATGAGCAGAAGATCGCCTTCCTGCAAGGTAAATATTTCCTTCTTATTGGAAACGTCATAGGAATTTTCGATGGGCATTATGATTTCTATGGGAGTATGCCAGTGATCCGGGTAAGCTTCGTAGTCAGTGTTGTCATGGACTTTGAAGCCTTCGATATCTTTGTAGACGACGGTTTCTTTGATGCCGTTTAGTACTTCGATCATATGTAATGTCCTTTCTTTGGTGTGGAGTCAAGGTATAAAAAGTGATTGATGCAGGTTGAGAGAATAAATACACAATTATCAAAAATTGCCATTAAAACCTAAAAGTGGCTATTTTGATTCTAAAAATTGCGATTACATATACTGATATTAGCATAAAAATTCATAAATTTAAACTAAAAATATACATATTTTCTCAAATGAATGTGAATAAGTAAAGACGAGTGTTGCAAAAATTACTATAAAAAGATAAAAATAGAAATAAAAAGAGACAAAATGTTCATAACAATAAATAAAATAATAGCAATTTTTGAAACACATAAAGCAATTATTATAAAGATTAAGAGCCATCTCTCTGATATACTGTACTTGTAACACAGCAGAATTGCAGTATATTTCAGATATTGTACTGCGGAATGATCAAATTATTTTAGGGAGGATTAAAACATAAAGAAGAAAGTGTTATCTGCTTTATTGAGCACAGCCATGGTTGCATCTTTGTTAGTCGGATGCGGCGGCGGAAGTGATACGACTGCTCCGGCGGCAGACACCGGCACGAGTCAGGAGACACCGACGACCGAGACAGATACGGCAACGACAGAACCGGCAGCAAGCGGAGACGTGGAAGAAATCACATGGATGTTCTGGGATGACCTGAACGCGACAGAGGATCTTATTTCTATAGGATACCGTGATACAGTAGAAAGATTTAATAAGGACTATGAAGGCAAGTATCATGTAAACGTAGTGACCACCAATCTGGAAGAGTATTATCCGAAATTGAATGCTTTGGTGGCAGCAGGTGAGACGCCTGACTGCTTTATCGTAAGCCCTGGTCCGAATCTGGATGTGTATGTAGAACCTGGTATAACCGCAGATCTGACTGATTACTTAAAGGCTGATGGCTGGATGGATACCTTTAACGGCGGTGAGGGAGCATTCTCACAGCAGACTTATGACGGCAAGATTTATGCAGTACCGTTAAATATTGCAGCAGCATGTGTATTCTATAATACGGAAATGTTTGAAGCGGCAGGCGTTACCACGATGCCTACAGACTGGGATGGTATGTTGGATGCCTGTGCCAAATTGCAGGATGCCGGTTATACACCGATCACTATTTCGGCAGGTACGGCATGGTGCTTGTCGATGTTAGCGGGATATCTTTGTGACAGTGAAGGCGTTGACACCGCAGCATTAGATGCCGGAACGGCTTCATGGCTTGATGGTAATGTGGTAAATGCAGCAAACAAGATGGTTGAGATCTCTCAGTACTTCCAGCCTACGGCAGCAGGCGATACCAATGATGTGGCTACGGCAAACTTCTACAATGAGGAAGCAGCGATGTTAATTCAGGGGTCCTGGGCGATCGCGCAGATCAATGGTTCCAATCCTGATTTTGAGAGTAAGTGTGGTGTGTTTGCATTCCCTGGCACAGACGGAAGAGTCATTGCGAAATCCGACAGTCTTGCTATGAGCGCAAACACGGCCCATCCCGATGCGGTTATAGCATTTATGAAGTATTTTACAGATGACACTGCACAGAAGTATACAGCAGAGGTTGGTGGTAAGATTCCTGTAACAACAGTAGAATACGATGCTTCTAAGGCTCCGGCACAGCTTGCTTATGTAATGGATGTATTCGGAAATGCAAAATCTACATTCGGTTTCTATAATGAGTCTTTAGCGACAACAGAGGCTGGTGCAGCTTTCGATGATACGATGGTTTCCATCTATCTGGGAACCCCTGTTGAGGATGGTCTTCAGTCATTAGAAGACTTCTACCAGAATAATGTATGGAATAAATAAAAGCATTACGGTACTTTATACGCAGGATTGGAGAAATCCAATCCTGTATTTTTCTAAATTCCGGAGGTGTGTATGGATAAGTTATTACGAGATAAAAAAGCGATTATTATATTTATAGCACCGGCATTTCTGTTATTTACATTCGTTTTGTTCATTCCGATCTGCCAATCAGTTTATTACTCTTTTTGCGAATATAATGCGTTGACAAAGCCAGAGTTTATTGGATTTGAAAATTACAGACAGTTGTTTACCATAGACAGAACCATGAAAATTGCCTTGAAGAACTCGATGTTTTTCCTAATTTTTTCGGTGGTGACACAGTTGATCGTCGGTCTGATCTTAGCGGCTCTTTTGACAAATATTAAAAGAGGAAGGGACCTTTTCAAGAACATATATTATCTGCCCTGCGTGTTGTCTTCCGCGGCGTTAGGACTTTTGTGGATGTTTGTTTTTACGCCGAAGCTGGGTATTAACCAGATTCTTGCGCAGTTTGGCATAGAAGGACCGCTCTGGCTGATGGATACGAAGGGTTATATCATTCTTCCTATGTGGGTGATCGCTTCGGTTTCCTTGTGGCAGTATGTAGGTCAGTCCATGATGCTATACATGGCGCAGATTTCGGGCATCAGCAGTTCTTTATACGAGGCATCCTACATTGACGGATGTACAAAGGCGAAAGCGTTCCGATATATTACTCTGCCACTGATCCGTCCGATGGTGGCGACAGCGATGTCTTTAAATGCCATCGGTTCGCTGAAGTTTTTCGACCTGATTTTCAACATGACTGAGGGCGGGCCGAATCACATGACGGATGTGCTGGCAACGCACCTTTATACACAGGGCTTTAAGTATTTTAAATACGGATATGCGAGCGCTATTGGTACGGTGCTTCTTGTGCTTTGCCTGATCGTGACGTTTTTAATCAACAAGTTTGTCAAAGTTGACAATTATGAAATGTAAGGAGGCGGCAGAAGATGAATAAGTCAGGAAAAAAGAAAAGTAAACTTGCAATGAAGATCATATACATATTTTTGTCATTGCTGGCGGTCGTTTATTTACTGCCGCTGTTGTGGGTGATCTATGTATCCCTGAAAGATGATAAAACACTGTTTGTTTCGCCATGGGCGATGCCGGAGCATCTGATGTTTGAGAATTACAGCTTTGCATGGACTGCCGGCAAGCTGGGTACAGCAACGCTAAACTCGGCACTTGTCTGTGGGATTACGTTGATTCTGTGTCTGCTTGTGGGCTCTATGGCAGCTTTTGCAATCGGCAGAATGAGATGGAAATTATCCGGGGCAATGATGACCTACTTTTTGACGGGTATGATGATTCCGGTGCATTGTATTTTGATTCCTGTATTCACCCGTTTTTCCAAGATGCATCTGACGAACAGTCTGACGGGATTGATATTGCCGTATTTGACATTATCGCTTCCCATTACGATTTTTATCATGACAGGATTTTTCCAGAGTCTTCCAAACGAGCTGTTTGAATCAGCGTGTATTGACGGATGTTCTATTTATAAATCATTTACCCACATTGCGCTGCCGCTTTCAAGGACGGGACTCTTTGTGACGGGACTGATGACATTTGTGGCGAACTGGAACGAACTGCTTTTGGCGATGGTATTTATCTCTGATGACTCTAAGAAGACACTTCCTGTTTCTTTGTCAAAATTCGTAGGTCCGTATAATACGAATTATTCACAGATGTTTGCGGCGATCGTCATTGCAATTATACCTACAATTGTTGTATACTGTATGTTCAGTAATCAAATCGTAGATGGTTTGACGGCTGGCGCAGTGAAAGGATAAAAGAATTTGGGGCAAAAGGGGAATTTCTATTCAGAATAAAAAATGACAGAAGCGGGAAGGAAAAGAGTGATGGTGAATCGTGATAAAGCCAGAGCGCGGGCAAGAGAGCGGGCGCAAGAATTAGTAAGTCAGATGACGGTGGAGGAGAGGGCTTCCCAGTTGCGGTATGATGCTCCGGCAATCGAAAGATTGAAAGTCCCGGCTTATAACTGGTGGGGAGAGGCATTGCACGGTGTGGCAAGAGCCGGAGTGGCGACCAGTTTTCCCCAGGCTATCGGTATGGCAGCCACTTTTGATACAGAATTGATACATAAAGCCGGTGACGTGGCGGCTACGGAAGGAAGAGCGAAGTATAATGCTTTATCTGCGGAAAATGACCGGGATATTTACAAGGGACTGACATTCTGGTCGCCCAATGTAAATATTTTCAGGGATCCCAGATGGGGTAGAGGACAGGAGACATTCGGGGAAGATCCCTATCTGACTTCGCGGCTGGGTGTAGCATATGTGGAAGGATTACAGGGCGATGATGAGAATATGTTGAAATCCGCAGCCTGTGCGAAGCATTTTGCAGTTCATTCCGGTCCCGAGGCGGTGCGTCATGAGTTCAATGCGGTAGCGGATAAAAAAGATATGGAGGAGACCTATCTGCCGGCATTTAAAGCCTGTGTGCAGGAAGCCGGGGTGGAGGCGGTAATGGGTGCCTACAACCGGACCAACGGAGAGCCTTGCTGTGGCAGTAAGACATTAATGCAGGATATTCTGCGGGGTGAATGGGGATTTAAGGGGCATTTTGTGTCGGACTGCTGGGCGATTAAGGATTTTCATGAAAATCATATGGTGACGGGAACGCCGGAGGAGTCTGCGGCGCTGGCATTAAAGAGCGGCTGCGACATCAACTGCGGTACAACTTATTTACAGCTGCTTAAGGCGCTTAAAGAAGGTCTGGTGACAGAGGAAGAGATCACGGAGGCGGCGGTGCGAGCTTTTACGGCAAGGTATCTTCTGGGTCTTTTTGACGAGAGCGGATATGACAGCATTCCTTATGAAAGGGTGGAATGCGAGGAACATCTTGCAGTGGCGAATCAGATTACGAAAGAGTCTGTTGTGCTTCTTAAGAATAGCGGCATACTGCCGCTTAACGTACAGGAGCGCAAAACGATCGGGGTGATCGGTCCTAATGCCAACAGCAGAGAGGCTTTGGTAGGGAATTATCATGGGACCTCTTCAAGATATATTACAGTGTTAGAAGGAATACAGGATAAAGTCGGACATGATGGAAGAGTTTTATATTCGGAAGGTTCCCATCTCTTTAAAGACCGTGTGGAGAATCTTGCATGGAAGAATGACCGTATTACGGAAGCAGTCACGGTGGCAAAACACAGTGATGTAGTAGTGCTCTGTGTGGGATTAAATGAGACTCTGGAGGGTGAGGAAGGCGATACGGGCAATAGTTATGCGTCGGGAGACAAGAAGGATTTGAATCTTCCTCAGTGTCAGCTGGATTTGATGGAGGCAGTATTTGCCGTGGGAACGCCGGTGATTCTTTGTCTGCTTGCAGGCAGTGCGATCGATCTGTCACTGCCGGATGAAAAGGCGGCGGCGGTGCTGCAGCTTTGGTATCCGGGTGCGAGAGGCGGCAGTGCCGTGGCAGATATCCTTTTCGGAGACTGTTCGCCTTCCGGCAAGCTTCCGGTAACATTCTACCGTTCACTGGAAGGATTACCGGAGTTTGAGGATTATACGATGAAGGGCAGAACGTACCGCTATATGACAGGTGAGGCGTTGTATCCTTTTGGATATGGGCTGACCTATGCGGATGTGTCGGTGGAGTCAGCAGTTATCAGTGCAAAGGACGATGATTCGCGGAACGTGGTTTTGCAGGTGGATGTGGTCAACTGGGGAAAAACAGCGACACAAGACGTAGTTCAGGTCTATATGAAGGATACAGAATCAGAGTTTGCTGTGCCAAATCACAGCCTCTGTGCTTTTGCAAGGGTATTCTTACAGCCCGGAGAGAAACGCCAGATTACCGTGAACGTGTCAGGAAAGGCCTTCTGCGCGGTGAATACGGACGGTGAGCGCGTCCGTGATGCCGATAAATACATACTCTTTGTGGGAACCGGACAGCCGGATAAACGGACGGAAGCATTGACGGGGAAACAGAGTGTGAAGGTGGATGTAGAATTTTAAAGCCACGTGAATCTGTATAGTAGAATTTTGAAAATATTATGCCGCAGACCGCAGTGTCCGATGATATAGGGACATAGCGGTCTGCGGTTTTTCAAAGTATCGCTTTTTTTATGATTAGATGATATACTGAAAGCAATACAAGTGAAAAAGGGGAAACAAAAATGCAAAGGATATTGGTGGTTGATGACGCGGAGGTAAACCGTGAGATCCTGCGTATCATGCTGGAAGATGATTATGCCGTTTGCATGGCGGCTGACGGTGAGCAGGCGCTTCGTGTGCTGGATGAGAACCGGGACAATATAGCGGCGATTCTTCTGGATCTTCATATGCCGAAAATGGATGGGTTTGAGGTAATTTCAGATTTAAAGAAGCACGGTTTTTTGCAAAAGATACCGGTGCTTATCATAAGCAGCGAGCATGCCATAGAAATTGAGAACAGATGTCTTGAAATGGGTGTATCTGATTTTATCCACAAACCGTTCGAGGCGTCCATCGTAAAGAACAGAGTGAAAAATACGATGGAACTTTTTACATATAAGAACCAGCTGGAGCAGAAGGTTGAGGAACAGGAGGAGACGTTAGAGAAACAGCATCGGATCATCGAGATGCAGGCGGAGAAGCTGAGGGAAACAGAGCCGTTTAACAGATTGATGATGGAGTATCGGTCTGCGATCATGGAAGTGGAAACGAGACTTAAGGTTCTAAACGAGGAGTTTTCTCAGGTGTACAACAGAAATCCTTTTGAGTCCATCAAGAGCAGGTTAAAAACGCCTACGAGCATCTACGCGAAGCTGGCTTACAAAGGTTATCCGGTGACAGTCGAGAGCATAAGAGAGCATCTGACAGATGTGGCGGGGCTGCGGGTGATCTGTTCTTTTCCGGATGACATTTACCGCCTGGCGGACCTTCTAATTAAGCAGGACGATTTTATTCTGCTGCGGAAAAAAGACTATATCCGCAATCCCAAAGATAACGGTTACCGGAGCCTTCATCTGATTCTGAATGTGCCAATTTTTCTTTCAAATGAAAAAAAGTACATGACGGCGGAAGTGCAGTTCCGCACGATAGCCATGGATTTCTGGGCGAGTCTTGAACATAAATTAAAGTATAAAAAAGATGTGGGGAATACGGAGGAGATTGAAGGACAGCTGCGCGCCTGCGCGGATTCCATCGAGGTACTGGATTATCAAATGCAGGATATCCGGGATAAGATTGACAAGTCGGATCCGCTGGAGCGGGTAAAAGAATACAATATATAAATTGATTAATTTGATATTATAACATATACTGGATTTATGAAAAAATTATCAGAAGAAATCAAGTCGGGAGAACTGAAACAGGTATATATCCTGTACGGCGAGGAAGCGTACTTGCGCAACCAGTACAAGGATAAAATCAAAAATGCGCTGTTAGGCGAAGGTGATGCCATGAACTTTCACTACTTTGAAGGGAAGGACGTCAGAGTGGGTGAGGTGATCGATCTGGCAGAGACCATGCCTTTCCTCGCAGAGAGAAGAGTGATCATGCTGGAAAACAGCGGGTTATTTTCCCATGGAGGAGAAGAACTGGCGAATTATCTGGCGTCTTTGTCCCAGACGGCGTATTTTGTGTTTGTGGAATCTACGGTAGATAAGCGCAGCAAACTCTATAAGGCGGCGACTGCAAAAGGACGTGCCATAGAGTTTAAGGCACAGGATGAAATGACGCTGAAGCGCTGGATTCTCGGCTTTTTAAAAAAAGAAAATAAAAATATTACGGAGCGTGATCTGAATCTTTTTCTGGATAAGACGGGTTCGGGCATGGAGAATATCCGCGGTGAGTTGGAGAAACTGCTCTGTTACTGTCTGGAACGGGATGTGATCACAGCCGGAGACATTGAAGCAGTCTGCACCAAACAGGTGAGCAGCCAGATTTTTGACATGATCAATGCAGTGGCGGAAAGACGGCAGAAGGCGGCGATGGATCTGTATTACGATCTGCTGACTTTAAAAGAGCCACCCATGCGCATTCTTTTTCTGATTACGAGACAGTTCAATCTTCTTTTGCAGGTCAAAGAATTGAAGAATAAAGGTTACGACGCGAACACCATCGGAGAGAAAGTGGGACTTGCAGGTTTTATCGCCAGAAAATATGTGGCACAGGCGGCGAAGTTCAAAGAAGCCGATCTGCGCAGGGCGTTGACAGACTGTGTGGAAGCGGAGGAAGCGGTCAAGACCGGCAGGATGAACGATGTGATGAGCGTGGAGCTTTTGATCGTGAAGTACAGCACCGCTTCATAGAATGTACTGCATTATTCTCAAGATAATCGCGAAGCGATTTTCTTATAGTATAGAAAATTCCAACAAATGTGGAAGAATGCGAAGCATTCTTCCTAAGATAATCGCGAAGCGATTTTCTTATAGGATAACACGGAGGAAATACGAATGATTGAACTTATATTTGTGATTATAGTCTGTACGATCGTGTACAAGAGGATTCAGAATGCGAAAGGAAACGGCGGCACAAGAGGAAATAGCTCTTTGCCGAACACTACGGTGACCACCGCAAATCCGCAGAGCGCCCGTCCGCAAAATGTTCAATCGCAGAATGCAAACCCTAATCCTTATGCCGGACAGAATAACAGGAAGAGTGTATTTCCAACACACGGCGCAGCAAAGACGCCGGTACAACAGCGGCAGGCTGCAAAGACGGCGATACAGGAAGCCAAAGAGGACGGTCATTCCACGACTGCTTATCTGATGGAGAAGGCTGAAGCCGACGCCAGAGAACACGCAAAAGAGAAGTATGAGGAACAGAAGCGTCTGTATGAAACAAGAGGCGGACTGGCAGTTGCGGAGAGGTACTTAGAGGGTGATTTGATCCCTAATGGGAAAAGGTGTATTAACTGCGGATACTGCGGTGCAGAGAATCTGATACCGATGATGCCCAGAACGCGGTATAGCTGCTATTTCTGCAGAGAGCCGCTTAGTTAAAATTGTTGAACAGTAAAATAAATGGAGGAAAAAGATAAGTATGAGTAGTATGAAAATCGTATGTTTGGACTTAGAGGGAGTTTTAGTGCCAGAAATCTGGATCGCGTTTGCGCAGGCGAGCGGCATTCCGGAACTTAAGAGAACGACGAGAGATGAGCCCGATTATGATAAATTGATGAATTGGCGGATCGGTGTGCTTAAGGAACACGGTTTGGGTTTAAAAGAGATACAGGAGACGATCGCGACTATCGATCCGATTCCGGGAGCGAAGGAATTTCTGGATGAACTTCGCAGTATTACGCAGGTTATTATTATCAGTGATACATTTACGCAGTTTGCAGGACCGCTGATGAAAAAACTGGGATACCCGACAATTTTCTGTAACTCGCTGGAAGTGGCTCCGGATGGAGAAATCACAGGTTTCAAGATGAGAATCGAAAATTCCAAGCTGACTACAGTGAAAGCGTTACAGTCTATCGGATACGACACGATCGCCAGTGGGGACAGCCATAATGATATGGGAATGATCAAAGCCAGCAAAGCGGGATTTCTTTTTAAGAGTACGGAGCAGATCAAGAAGGATAATCCGCAGATTCCAGCCTATGAGACGTATGAGGAATTGATGGCGGCAATCAAAAAGGCTCTGGAGGACTAACGATCAGTAAAGGGTAGACTATGAAAGTAATACGCAGAATACTTTATGTGATTGCAGTTTTATTTGCGGTGTTATGTCTGTTTATTATAGTGTGCGCATTCAGACCGGACATCACGGATAAAATCGAAGCCTTGTTATACAGTGACAAGGAAAATGAAGTATCTGTAGAGGCTGTGCCCGATTCCGGTCATGGCACAGAGGTTTTGACCATTGTATCAATGCCGGAAGATGAGACAAGCGCAGATACCGCAAATTACGGGAAAGAAAATACGGATACAGAAGACGAAGAACCGCCAAGGGCAGATGAAAGTGACGAAGCTGCAGAGACGCTGGCGGGAAACAACGCAGACTATATTGTGCCCGATGAGTCGGAACTTATCGTACCCGAGCGTGTGGCGGGCAGAAGCGGTTACAGGCAGGTACAGGAGGATGCACAGCAGGTAGACGATTCCGTTGCCGGGGATATACAGAACAACCTTGATTTAGGTTATACAGGCGATGGGCTGGAATTTGACGCGCTCTATTATCCCTATTATGCTATGCTGGATGATAAAGGAAAACATATCTATCGCCAGATCTACGCCAATGCCAATGCCATATATCCGACGTTTATGCCGGTGGAGGAAGTGACATCATCGCAGCTTAGGAACATTTTTGCAGCGGTTTACAACGATCATCCGGAGCTATTCTGGCTGGAGACGGCTTATGCCTGCAAATACAGGCGGACAGGGCAGTGTGTGGAGATCGATCTGGAGTTTAACCGTACGACGCAGGAATTGGATAATGCGAAGAACGAATTTAACAGCCAAGTCAACATGATCGTGGCGGCAGCACAGAATCTGCCCGATCAATATACGAAGGAAACGTATGTTCACGATGAACTTCTAAACAGGATTTCTTATAATGCGCGTGCCGAGATGAATCAGAGCGCTTACAGTGCATTGGTGAACGGGGAGACAGTCTGTGCGGGTTATTCGAGGGCTTTTCAATATATTTTGCAGCAACTTGGTATTCCGTGCTACTATTGCACCGGATTTGCCGGAGAAAGCCACGCGTGGAATATCGTCGCGCTGGATGACGGATATTATAATGTGGATACCACATGGGACGATGCTGACGGCGGAAATTATGACTATTTTAATAAGACTGACGAGGATTATGCACGGAGCCATATCAGACAGGAAATGTCGATCTATTTACCGCCCTGCAACGGGCAGGCGTACCGTACCCCGGAAGAAAGCATAGACGAAGAGAGTGTAAATGGGTATAACGACCGAAGGAGTCTCGCCGAGACAGGGCTGACAGAGGAACGTTTATTCACGGATATGGGTGGATATTATGCGAATTGCTATGACCAGATTATTTCAAACGGTAAGGGGCATTATACTTTCTACAATGCGATAGAAGGGGAACAGTTGTTTGAAGAATGGCAAAGAAGTTATGATTCGGAACAGTACCGTCAGGCATATATGGAGAATGCCATGACTGTACTTGGAGCATACCGCTGTACTATGGAACTTGAAGTAGAAGAATTGCAGGACGGCATCTATCTGGTCATTCATGAAGTGACGCTGACGGAGTGATTGCCGGAGTCCGACATGAGAGAAATTGTGGTATAATTTGTCAGCCAAATTTTGTTGAAGGGTTTTTGACACCCGAATCTATAGAAAAAGAATAGAAATTAAAAACAGGCGGAAAACGTAAGATGCCAACATGGCTTCGTTTTCCGCCTGCTTTTCATATGGAGATAAGAGCATTTCTAAAATCAGGTTTCTGATTGAGTCCTATTTATAGGACATATGTTCTGATATTCTTATATCACATTGAACTTGAAACGCAGATGAAACCGCTGAAATGCAGAGTAAAGCGGGTATGAACAGAGAAGGGAGCGATACATATGATGAAGAAGGGATTCGGTATTCTCACGGTCTTACTTATATTAGTCATCATTTTTTGTGTCAAAGAGACTGTGATGAGTAAGGAAAGCACGGAACGGGCGAAACAGAATCATTATTTTGCAGTGCTGGAACAGGATTATCTGGAGAGAACAAGACAGTTGTTGGACGAAGAAGGATACGGAAACTGCGGTATTAATCTGACGAGAGTGACATACGAAGATGGCAGAAGAGAGTATACAGTGCTCCTCCATCATAGGAAATTAGAGCGGCTGTCGGGCAAAGAGAAGCTTAATCTGGAAGGCATGTTGTCGCAGATAGAGTTTCAGAATGAGATGTGCAGTTTCTGTTACGAACTGTAAAATTATTGACAAAACAGAACATATGTTTTATAGTGGAGATACAGAACATACGTTCTTATGCAGTGAAATTTTTGTTAACTTCACGAAGAGAAAGGAATGACATTTTCCTGTTTTGGGATTATACTAGTAGAGATAAACGGAGCGGAACACAATTTCGGAATAATGTGCTGACCGCTTTGAATAAACCAGATTGGAGTATAGAATGAGAACTAATCCCAAACCACAGGAAATGTACAGACATTTTAAAGGAAATATATATCAGATTCGTTGTCTTGCAAAGCATAGTGAGACGGGTGAGATGATGGTAGTCTATCAGGCGATGTATGACACATTCCAGATTTATGTGAGACCGCTTGATATGTTTATGGAAGAGGTGGATCATGCCAAATATCCTGATGTCAAGCAGAAATATAGGTTTGAATTGTTACAGGATATTCAGGATATGGAGGTAAACTCAGCGGTGCGACCGCAGGTCAGCGACCGGGTTGAGACGCCCGTACAGCCACAGACTGAGACAGGAACACAGTCACAGACCTGGATGCAGGCTGAGCCAGTGGTACAGTCACAGAACCATGAACCGGAAGATGTTGTTAGCCAGCCCAAGCCTTATTATGAGACGGCGGAATCTGATGAACAGGTGCAAATTGATCCTTTGGTGATGGAATTTTTGGATGCAGATACTTATGAGCAGAGATTAAATATTTTGGCGGCGCTCCGGCATAAGATTACCGATGATATGATCAACACGATGGCAGTCGCGGTCGATCTTGAGATCAAGGACGGTAGTATAGAAGAGCGATACGAGGAACTTAAGAGCTGTCTGCTCACTTTTGAAAAGTATGAATGTAACAGATTGCGTTAGCATAAACTGATGTCTCAGAAGACAGAAGTCCATCTCCGGAGATCATGTTAAGGACGATGTATAATCGTTGCGATTCGTGGCAGGAGGTGGCTTATGGCTTACGATTTAGAGAACAGGCTGGTGGTGGGAGTATCATCCAGAGCATTGTTTGACTTGACATATGAGAATACGATCTATGAGTCGGAGGGCGTAGAGGCATATTGCAGATATCAGATTGAGCATGAGAATGATATTCTGCGTCCGGGACCGGGATTTCCACTCATTAAGGCGCTGCTCAATTTGAATAATTTACCTGATAAAGAGGGCAGTGTAGAAGTTATAATTATGTCAAGGAACAGCCCGGACTCTTCTCTTAGGGTATTTAAGACAATCGAGCATTATGGTCTGAATATCACCAGAGCTGTATTGGCGAGTGGGGCTTCGCTTGCGCCTTATTTGTCGGCATTTAAGACGGATCTGTTTCTGTCAGCGTATGAGGACGATGTACAGAGTGCCATAGATTCTAATATTGCCGCAGGGATTATCTGTACGGACGGACTTCATACCTATGACTGTGATCATCAGATCAGACAGATACGGATCGCCTTTGATGGGGATGCGGTGCTTTTTTCCGATGAATCAGAGAAAATCTATCAGGAGCATGGGCTGGAGGCATTTGAGGAGAATGAAAGGCGTAATGCCAACAATCCGCTGGAGGCAGGTCCGTTTGCCAAATTTCTTAAGACACTGTCAGAATTACAGAAGGATTTTGCAGGAGAGGAGGCACCTATCAGGACAGCACTCGTTACTACGAGATGTGCGCCTACGCACGAGAGGGTTATTCGTACTCTGCGCGCATGGAATGTGCGTATTGACGAGGTGTTTTTCTTGGGCGGAGTTCGCAAGAAAGATGTGCTACAGGCGTTTGGCGCTCATATATTCTTTGACGATCAGTCGGTGCATACCGTACCGGCATCGGAAGTCGTACCCGCGGCAAGAGTGCCTTATAAGAAGAAAGTGCCCTGTGATGAAGCAGAGGACGAATTGGACAGCAGTTGATCGGACAGTGTGTAATTTGTCCTCTCAACTTATATTTAGCTACCCTTTGAGCGATGAATCATAATAGTGAATGTGGTTTACATAATATGAAGTATAACGAGATAATTTCAGCAAAATTCATAGAGAGACCGAACCGATTTATAGCATATGTGGATATAGCGGGAGAACGGACGAAGGTACATGTGAAGAATACCGGAAGATGCAGGGAACTGTTGCGGGATCATGCGCAGGTCTATTTAGAGAAAAGTGATAATCCAAAGAGAAGCACAGCATATGATCTTGTAGTGGTTGAGAAGGAAGGCAGACTGGTCAATATGGATTCCAATGCACCGAATAAAGTCGTAGGTGAGTGGCTTAAGGCGGGTGGATTGTATCGGGATATCAGTCTGGTGCGTCCGGAGACTACTTTCGGTAATTCCAGATTTGATTTCTATATAGAGAGTGAGTCCGGGACAAAGGCTTTTATAGAGGTTAAGGGTGTGACATTGGAGGAGGATAATGTAGCGGCATTCCCCGATGCACCTTCCGAACGGGCAGTCAAGCACGTAGAGGAATTGATTGAGGCGCATAGGCAGGGATATGATGCGTATCTTATCTTTGTGATTCAGATGAAAGATATCAAGCAGATAGAGCCGAATCGCAGAACACATCCGGCTTTTGGCGAGGTATTACAGAAGGCGAGAAGTGCAGGTGTGCATTTGCTCGCCTACGATTGCTTGGTGAGCGAGGACAGCCTTGTCATGGATGAGGAGGTGCCTGTGGTGGTAGATAGTCTGGATCTGATTGCGCAGCCACTTCTTACATGGTATGATTCTGGCAGAAGAATTCTTCCGTGGAGGGAAGACCCTACGCCCTATCATGTATGGCTGTCAGAGATCATGTTGCAACAGACGAGGGTAGAAGCGGTGAAACCGTATTATGATCGGTTTTTGCGTGAGCTGCCGGATATAGCAAGTCTTGCGGCAGTGGAGGAAGAGAAACTTTTGAAGCTGTGGGAGGGGCTGGGATACTACAATAGGGCAAGAAACCTAAAGAAGTCTGCCATGCAGATCATTCAGGAATATGACGGCAAGATGCCGGAAGATTATGATGAGCTTATGAAGCTGAGCGGTATAGGAAGTTATACGGCAGGGGCTATTGCATCTATAGCTTTCGGCAAACCGGTTCCGGCAGTTGACGGCAATGTTTTGAGGATATTGTCGAGGCTGCGGGCGGATGACAGGGATATCATGGATTCAAAAGTCAGAAAATCTATAGAAGAAGAACTGCGAGGCGTCATGCCACAGGAGCGGCCGGGGGATTTTAATCAGGCATTGATGGAATTGGGCGCGACTGTCTGTGTGCCGAATGGCAGCCCAAAATGCGGGGAATGCCCGTGGAATAAGTTGTGTCAGGCAAGGATACAGAGCCGGACATCGGAGTATCCTAAGAAGGCAGCAGGAAAATCGCGAAGTATTGAGAAAAAGACAGTTTTACTGATACAGTATGACCATCGTATTGCGCTGTGTAAGAGACCGGAAAAGGGACTCTTGGCAGGCATGTACGAATTTCCTTCTATGGAGGGACATCAGAAGGAAGAGCAGGTAATCTCACATTTGAAGAGTCTGGGCGTGATGCCTTTAAGAATCTGCAAACTGAAACCGGCAAAGCATATCTTTACGCACAAGGAATGGCATATGACCGGATATCTTGTGCGGGTGGATGAGTTGACAGGAATGGGCGAATATGTATTTGTAGATCCGGCGGAAATCAAAGACAGATATCCTGTACCGTCCGCATATGCTGCATATATGAATTTGATCTGACCGGGATACAATGGAGTATTGAAAATGTTTCAGTTTAGAATATAATCAGAATATGACTATATTATGAGGGAGGTCATTATGAAATTATTATCGGTGGCAATACCAAGTTATAACTCGGAAGCATATATGAGGAAATGTATTGACTCGTTGCTGGTGGGTGGTGAGGATGTGGAAATATTGATCGTGGACGATGGTTCGACAGACAGGACGGGAGCCATAGCGGATGAATATGCAAAGAGACATCCGTCCATCGTTAAGGCAATCCATAAGGAGAATGGAGGACACGGTTCGGCAGTCAATGCGGGATTAGAACATGCGTCCGGCTTATATTTTAAAGTCGTAGACAGTGACGACTGGGTCAAAGAGAGCGCTTACCTTAAGATTTTGGAAGTTTTACACGATATTACGGCAGGAGATTCCACACTGGACATGCTGATTAGCAACTTTGTCTATGAGAAGGAGGGAGAGGCGAAGCATAAAGTTATGAAATATCGCCATGCGCTTCCTCAGGACCGGATTTTTACATGGAATGAAGTGAAGCATTTTCATAAGGGACAATATATTCTGATGCATTCGGTCATATTCCGCACCAGACTGCTACGCGAATGCGGGTTGAAGCTGCCGGAAAAGACTTTCTATGTAGACAATATTTTTGTGTTTGAACCTCTACCGTTTGTGAGAAATATGTACTATCTGGATGTGAATTTCTATCGTTATTATATCGGAAGGGAAGGACAATCCGTCAATGAGAGCGTAATGATATCACGAGTGGATCAGCAGATCAAGGTCAATAAGATCATGGTCGATTATCTGTCCGAGAATAAAGATAAGGTGTATACAAAGCGTAAGCTGAGAAATTATATGATCAATTATCTCGAGATTATAACCGTTATTTCCTCGATTTTATTGATTCGTTCCGGCACGGAGGAAGATCTGGAGAAGAAACAGGAATTGTGGAACTATATCAAGAAAAAGGATATGGGACTATATATGCGCTTGCGATACGGAGTGCTGGGTAATTCCATGAATCTGCCGGGTAAAGGCGGCAGAAAGATATCCGTGGAAGGCTATAAGCTATGTCAGAGGTTTTATAAATTTAATTAGTATGATCGACTGGAATGCCCGACTGGCAGATTGGGTTAACATAATTATGGAAAATTAAGACAGCCGTAAAATTTCGAAAGTGAATTTTGCGGCTGATATTATATATAAGATAGCTTACAGAATCTAGCTGATCTCAGGTTTCCTCTTATGATGCTTCTGCACTCCGTGGTAGAAGTTGATCAGCACATCGGAGCGATACACAACACCGTACATGATTGCTGCCATAATAAAAGCGGTAGTTACGTCAAAGACTGAGTGCTGTTTGATCAGCATGGTTGACATAATTATCGAAACGCAAAGGATAAACGAGCCAATGCGTATACCTTTGTGCTTTTCTAAACGACTGCTTTTCATGACAGCGATGTGGCATCCGAGCGAATTATATACATGGATGCTTGGCCATAAGTTGGTCGGAGTATCCGCCTTATATAGCATGGATACTAACTGTGTGAATATATTATCACGCGGCATGATATAAGGTCTTAAGTGGTGCCCGTTAGGCCATAGCGTGGATACCAGAAGGAATACTGTCATACCGGTAAACAGGAAAGTGCATGTCCTGAAATAGTCGTCTTTATCGCGGAAGAAAAAGTACATGACCACGATTGCGACATAGGCAAACCAAAGCATGTATGGTATAACAAACACTTCGCAGAACGGAATATGGTCGTCGAGTGCTACATGAATGACTCTGTAGTGGCTTGTGACGGTCTTCTCTAAATGACCAAACCAAGCCATATATATGATTCCGTAGATAATCAGCGGAATCGCGTGTCTGTATTTGCGGATAAAACCTAATTTTTCCATGATATCATATCTCCGTCCTGTGGAACGATTACCAGTTCATAGATGATATCATAGCAGAATAGATTGAAAAGTCAAAATAAGAATTCCATAAATATTTCTTAATTTTTCATGAAAATATATCCATTATGTTCAAATAAAATTACGCCAGAAATTTAAGCCTCTGTTTCAGACAGGAAATACTGATCTGGTCAGATTTTAAATATACCTCGCCATCTGTATGTACCCATAGCGGAATGGAGGTTTTAACACGAACTGAGGAAGCCGCGTAATGGTTGATCCGGGGAAATATATAATGTTTTCCGAAAAATGCAGTCGGGAGTGCAAATAGAATCAAAAGTTTCGGCAGATTACCTACTACGCACAGGTCCAGAAGCCCGTCCCTGTTGTCCGCCTGAGGACAGAAACAGAAACCGCCGCCTTCGTACGGATGGATCATAAATGCACTGAAAAGGAATTTCGGAATGCGGATAGTATCTTTCCCGTCCAGACATATTTCGCAGGATACTGCTTTGGCGGCAAATAATTGTTTTAGCGCAATACCGAGGTAAGTTAATTTCCCCAGCTTAAATTTGTTCAATGTATTCTTAATGGAAGAAGACAACGCCTCTTCGCAGACCGCGGCGTCAAATCCGATACCGCTGCTGACAATAAAATATCGGCTCCTGTGTTCGGGACGCTTATGGAGGCGGGATTCGATATGCATGTCGCTTTCATAGGTCAGAATACCAAGGTCAAGCATGCGGGAATGTTTTCCGTCGAGAATGCGGGTCATAAGTTCGGCAGGATCGTGGCTTAATTTCAACGCTCTTGCCAGATCGTTGCTGGAGCCGGTGGGAATATAGCCGAGATTTACCATATTAAAATCCTGAATACCCTGAAGAGCTTCGTTGACTGTACCATCTCCGCCAAGCAGGATCAGATTGATGGGTTGACCGCCGGCAGGAACATCGGAAGTGATTTTTAAGGTCAGTTCCGTGACATGTCCGATATGGGTTGAAATATATGACCTATATGGAATTTCTCTTTCCAATAAAATTTTTTCTATGGATTTCCAGATAGACAAACCTTTGCCGGACTTGGATGACGGATTTACGATGATATGGTACATATACGATCTCCTTTTGTGGTTGTATTGTGGATTCAAATGCAGTTTAAGTTCAGTATACCATGAGGCAGACTTTTCTGGCAAATAAACAGGAATGTTAAAACATGCTGTTGCGCCCCGAATATCCCATGTGGTATACTGAAACCAATTTTATTGTATAAAGAAAGGCAGGAACAAGGAATGTATTCATTGGATGAGGTAAAGATGGTAGATCCGGAGATCGCGCAGGCTATTGAGGATGAGCAGCAGCGTCAGAATTCCCATATTGAGCTGATTGCATCCGAGAACTGGGTGAGTAAGGCAGTTATGGCGGCTATGGGAAGCCCGTTGACAAACAAATATGCGGAAGGATATCCGGGTAAGAGATATTATGGCGGCTGCGAGTGTGTGGACGTGGTGGAAGATCTGGCCAGAGACAGCGCGAAGGAGTTATTCGGCTGTGAGTATGTCAACGTACAGCCTCATTCCGGCGCACAGGCGAATATGGCAGTATTTTTTGCGGTGATGGAGCCGGGAGATACCTTTATGGGTATGAATCTGGATCATGGCGGACATTTATCCCACGGTTCACCGGTCAATATGTCCGGTAAGTATTTTAACTGTGTACCTTACGGCGTCAACGATGACGGATTCCTTGATTATGATAATGTGCGCAAGATTGCATTGGAATGTAAACCGAAAATGATCGTTGCAGGCGCTTCCGCTTATGCAAGAACGATTGATTTCAAGAAATTCAGAGAGATCGCGGATGAGGTCGGAGCTGTTTTGATGGTGGATATCGCACATATCGCCGGTCTTGTGGCGGCAGGCTTACATCCGAGCCCGATTCCGTATGCACATGTGACAACAACGACAACACACAAGACGCTTCGCGGTCCCCGCGGTGGTATGATTATGTCCAGCCAGGAAGTGGCAGATAAATATAACTTTAACAAAGCCATTTTCCCGGGTATTCAGGGCGGACCGTTGATGCATGTGATCGCGGCGAAAGCGGTTTGTTTTAAAGAAGCGTTAGACCCTGCCTTCAAGGAATATCAGCAAGGCGTTGTAGATAATGCGCAGGCGCTCTGCAAGGGATTACAGAACAGAGATGTCAAGATCGTTTCGGGCGGCACGGATAATCATTTGATGTTAGTTGATCTGACGACATACGATCTTACGGGTAAAGCGGTGGAGAAGCTTTTAGATGAGGCACATATCACTGCAAATAAGAATACGATCCCTAATGATCCTAAATCTCCGTTCGTGACAAGCGGTATCCGTCTTGGCACTCCGGCTGCTACTTCCCGCGGATTAAACACAGCGGACATGGACCAGGTGGCAGAAGCAATTTCCATCGTTATCAAGGAAGGCGAGGCAGGAATCGAGAAAGCGCGCGCAATCATCAAGACACTGACAGATAAATATCCGTTGATCTGATATTCACAAGACAATTTGATAGGAAAGTGATAGACAGACTTCGGGTCTGCAAGGCTCAATTTTATATAAGTCAGTTAATGTACCGTTTCGGATAGAAATTAATATTCTGACTGCCAAGAGAAAGTATGGCAGCGCAGATATTAATTTCTATCTGGGCGGTTTTTTTGGGTATGCATATAATCCATCACATCATATCTAATATGTTCTACAGAAATATTCAAAATATTGACATGCGTTCCACCTCTTTGTTATGATAATATCATGGGTAAATTATTTGATTAAACATAGGGGGAAATGATTATGTATCATTGCCATTTGCATTTTTATTTGGCGGGCTGTCAGAAGAAGATGTTTGAAGTTATCGAGGAAATGGCGCCGCTCAAACAGTTTACACATACATTCGCTTATAGTGCGGACGTTGACGAGGCGTTAGCGGCAGAAGCGGATGTGATCTTATTTGATTTACAGGGTATCAATAATGTCAAGGAGGCAGTCCGGTCGATGATACGCGTAAGGCGTGATAAGACTGAACTTATTGTATTTGCGGACAGGGAGCAGATATTACTTCTTACGGACGAACTGCCGGATATCACGGATATCTGGACAATGCCTATGGAAGATGAGGAGATCCGGTTCCGCTTTTTAAGATGGCAGCAGACTTGCAGGATGAGTAAGGATTATTGGCAGGTGAGCCACTATTTTGAATCCACGATCGACAGTAGTCCGAATCTGATCTGGTATAAGGATATAAACGGTATTCATAAGAAAGTAAATAAAAGTTTCTGCGAGATGGTCAACAAGACCAAAGAGCAGGTGGAAGGGCAGGGACATGCCTACATATGGGATGTAGAGGAAGATGATCCCGCTTGTATAGAATCAGAACAGAAGGTTATGGAAAGTAGGAGAACCTGCGTGTCAGAGGAGATCGTTCAGACTAAAAATGGAGAGAGAACTCTGATCACGTTCAAGTCTCCGTTATATGATCTTGATGATGGTGTCATGGGTACGGTAGGTATAGCGATTGATGTGACCCGTGAGCGTGAGTATGAGCAGGAGGTTGCACGGAAGACCCGAACACTCGAAACAATTTTTACAAGTATAGATTGTGGTGTTATATGCCATTCATTAGACGGAACCCGTATTTTGAGTGTCAATGAGGCTGCACTCAAAATTCTTGGATGTGATTCCAAAGAAGAATTGCTTGAAAAGGGATTCGATATGATCGCTTTTTCCGTGATAGATGAAGACAGAGAGAAGCTTCAACGGAAGATTGAAGAGCTTAAGAACGTAGGAGACAGTGTCAGCGTGGAATATCGTGTGCAGCATAAGGACGGTAAAATACTGCACGTCATGGGCAATGTGAAGCTGTTACAGGAAAATGGTGAACTGTTCTATCAGAGGTTCTTATTGGATTGTACCGATCAGAAGAACCGTGAAAAGAAAAATGCAAGACACCAGATGGAACTGATTCATGCGCTGGCTACGGATTACAGCCTTGTATGCTTTTTTGATCTTGATGCAGGTACGGGTAATGCGCTCAGAAATGATGACTATGACGGCAGCTTGTTCGGAGCCATATTCAGCGGAGATATTGTGTTTAAGCAGAGTATGGAATTATATGCAGGAGATTTTGTATATGAGGAAGATCGTGAAGCGTTTCTTCAAGGCTGCACACAGGAAAAAATCAGAGAAGAACTGCGCGATAAGAAGACATATTATGTCAAATACCGCATTGTCCGAGAGGGTATAATAGAATATTTTGAAATGAAAGTGGTGCGCGTGGGAATCTGGGACGGGCATTACGGCGTAGTTGTCGGATTCCATAGTGTGGATACAGAAGTCCGTGGTGAGATGGAACAGAAGGAAATGCTGCAGGAGGCTCTTTCACAGGCTAATAAGGCAAGTCAGGCAAAAAGTGTATTTCTTTCCAATATGTCCCATGAT
>JAAGKN010000180.1_pt1 | contig 89710 bp, 73 predicted proteins | sample 6206371 | NCBI WGS metagenome assembly JAAGKN01 (sample SAMN11533720, study PRJNA540317) | gut metagenome | isolation source: fecal pellets from male and female animal of same cohort | host: Peromyscus leucopus | place: USA:CA | collected 2017 | reverse complement strand
GTCAAGCTCATCTAAAACGCAAAAAACATCTATAACTTTGTCTTTGGCAATCTGTTGTTTGTCAGACTTAAATATACAAAATGACACTGTGATTACCAACCCTTAAAAGGATTTTCTTATCCCGAACTCACATAACCTTTATAACAAGAACAGATACGAACAACATATCACATTCCATTTATCCAAAATCATGTCATCTATACATAAAACACCCCAAAAGTTTTGTATCTAACTTTTGGGGTGCAGTTCAACACATTCAAAATGTCAATTCACTTATTTCTTCATGATCTTCTTGGTTTTCACCGTACCATTAGCATCAACAGTGCGCTCAATAACCACATTCACCGGAGCATCAAGAGTAATGCTTCGTCCGCTAAGATCGTAATATTCCGTACGAACAGTACCGGAATATACCGGAATGTCCTTGATGGATGTTTCTGTTGTACGACCGTCACTATATACAATATTACTTATGCGTTCTTCACCGCCAGCTTTATAAATTACCTGCACACCTATACGCTCAAAAGTATTATAGAGATAAATCTTATGCTTACCAGTCGATGTATTGATAGAAAAGTCCCAATCCTCAGTGAAAGAATATCCGAATTCAGACATATCTTCAGAAAGGTACTTATAATCAGCAGTCTTAAGTGTCAGAAGCTCATCGTCATTAATATACAAACGATAATATATATTATCAGGATTCAAATCCTTTCCGTCTGTACTCTTTGCATAAATATAGAAAGTGACAGAACCTTCATCCTCTTCATCTTCTGGTATATAGAAATCATCGATTTCAGGATCTGAAGGTGTAGCAGCAACCTCCTGATATGGAGTTAATACAGGAGAATCAAATGTACCATATCGGTTGATTTCTGTCTCGCCATTGTTAGCCAACAAAACCATATCGCTTGAATATACTCCTGTTTCAGGGTTATATTGGAATGTCATCTTATCGGCATAAGTATATACCTTGTCATAGTCCTCCCAACGATCGTTCCATACTTCAGACACTGTAGAAGCAACCCAAAAAAGCATCACCCCTTTTTCTTCTCCCAGGAACTGACCGGAATTCACTGTAACGGTATTACCTTCAACAGTACCTTTCAACCAAGCTTCAGGCAGACCGCTATAAATACCTTGTATGTACATTTCATCCCCACTGACACCCACATTGACAATTCTCATGCTACCTGTACCATAACGGAATGTGAAAGGAGATGTTTCCAAGTCTTCCGGCACTACAACCGGTGTAGCATCAAACAAAGTCAACACTGTCTGATAGTCACCATAGTAATTCCATGAAGGCTCGTCGTCGTCAGTAACAGAAGCAATCAATGTCGTACCATCCTCATTGGTTCCTTCGAGTGTCAAAGTGTTGCCATCCATTGTCAAAGTAATAGGTGTAGTCTTGTCTACATCAAAACTTTCGTAGTAATAACCGTCAATAACAAGATTCTTGATATAAAAAAGCTGATATCCGTATTCTTTTGCCTCATCATAATACAGATACTGTCCGGCAGGAAAAACAATCTTCGTGCCGTCCGCATTCAGTTCTCCTTTAATCCACGAATCTTTTGTATAAAGAGTCAAAGGGTTCTTCCAATATACAGTCTTTCCGTCTTCAGCAAACACCAACTGAGTACTGTTTCCTTCCTGTTCATCTTCCCAAATCCCCATAAAATTCTCATACGCACCTCCAGCCCTTAAGTAGGTTTTCAGTTCCCCTTCCGGCTGTTCAGTAATCACCGTGGGTGCCGCATACGCTATCACTACCAAAAACGATGCGAAGAATGATAGTAAAACTTTTCTCATAACTTTTGTTTTTTTTAATTGATTAATAAATAAAAATATCTGAAATTACTTTTTCAGCCTCTCCATTATATATAAGTCAGCCTCAGCAGGAGTATGAGTCGCCAACTGTATATGCCCTTCCGGATCAACAACCACAATAAACGGTATACTGGACAATTTATAATTATCCTGCAAAAGCTGCATAGATTCATGTGCAGCAACAACCTGAGTCCACGGCATCTGTTCTTGTTCCATTGCCTTATGCCAGTTTTCAGTCTGTTTGTCTACAGACACACTGACAATATTCATCTCTTCTCCAATTGTTGCATAGAGTTTCTTCACAGCAGGAATAGCAGCACGACACGGTCCACACCAAGAAGCCCAGAAATCAATATAGTTCCATACCCCTGGCTTTATGACACTGCTAAACTTCTGCTGTGTGCCATCAGCCAAGAATATGCCGAAGTCCGCATAGGATGTTCCACGTGTAAAACGGCGCATATCCCCCACTTTTCTGACGAGATGCTCGTAGCCGTTTATATCTTCATTACCTTTGAACTGCAGCAATATGGAGTCCAGCTCTGCATCACTATAAGCAAAGACATTATTCAGACGTTCCTGCTGGAGGATAAGGCTTATGGCATAATCAGGATGCTTTTCAACAAACAGAGTATTCATCCGATTCTCTATTTTCTGAGTGATGCTCACAGCATCTGCCATAGCCTCACTCAAACCATCATTACCATTTTTCAATCTGCGTTTTCCGAACTGCCATGACCATTCCAGATTTTCCGCCTGCCAACGTGCCCGCTCTGCATTATATATCCATTCACGCCATTCTTGATAATGAGCCTGTACCTGTCCGCCTTTGACATGCACACAGGGTTCAAGAAATAAGGGCGAGTTGCCTGGTTCATAAAGCAACGGGATACTGTCTGCACATGCCGCATCCAAAGTCATGTCCACATCACCCTCAAGCATCAACTTAATTCCTCTCTCTTTAGGATATTCTCCTTCCGCATACGCAGGTTTATCATAGATACACAGTTCAGCAAGCAGAGGATGCTCCACACTTCCCTTCAACACAAAACCATCACTTTCTGTCAAAGCCTCAGCCAATGTCTCCTCATTCTCTGTACGAAGTTCCACTTTACACCCTTTTTCCAAGCCAGGAATGCAAGCTGTGACCGTAAAGTTCTGCGCTGTAGCTGCCAATGCAGTCATTAATGAAAGTCCCGTAATCCAAATACACCTCATCTTGTCTCTACTTTTTCGCGTATAAGATTCACATCATTTGTGACAAGGCTGACTTTTCCATCCGAATCAATAAGTACAAGCCGTGGAATAGTATTGACAGCGTATGCTTCCGTTACCTTGTCGTTCTGTTCTTTACTAAGCCATAACTGCGGCCACGGCATTGCCTCTTTCCTCTCAGCCTCTCTCCAGCTGGCTTCTTTTTCATCTACAGAAACAGATATTACCTGCAATATGTCTCCATGCTGATCTACCATATCCTTTATTTTAGGAATCGCAGCCCGGCACGGAGCACACCATGAAGCCCAGAAATCAACCAATGTCCATTTTCCCGATTGCATTAACGAAGAGACGGTCGCCACAGTACTGTCAGTCTTAATCCCCTCAAAATCCGTATATTCGTTACCTAACGCATATTTTTTAGCCGTGTCTATATTCTGCCTTACAAATTTGACATGTATTGTATCCGGATTATTCGCCATCATATCATAATAGCTGTTATAATCATCCAAAGTATACTGGAAATCACAAAAGAGACGACGTGCTATAATAGCTGCAGCAGGATATTCGTCAGCATGAGAACGAAGATATTTCTCTAATGCCTCTTCATACCTGTTCTGCGCCTCTAATGTCCTCTGTCTATAGTCCGTAATCTTTGTGTCATCACAATTATTGTCAAACCATGCCTCCGCTTCCGCAAAACTGGCACTATCCGCCAGCTGCCATAACGGATCTACAGCCTCATACCACTGTGCATACTGTGCTCTGGCAATAGAATCAGCCGCTTCAGTCATCCCTTTCTTTATTATTTCAGACTCCTTCATTTCGGGCGATATGACAAACGCATTCTGTGCACTTATCATACAGCTCATGGGTAATAATATACATGCCAGACAGGTGCGTTTACCTTTTTCTGCATTAATAATGTCTGTCTTTTTCATATCATTTTAATCTTAAATTCCTGTTTGATTATTCAATTATCAATATCTTCAAAAAAAGTTTCATTGGGCTGTTCTTACATACCGTACACTCATCCATTTACTTGCCGTAGGAGTCACCACTCTCTGCACTTCATTCAGCGCCGGTGTTATTTTACGGATATAAGCACATTTCTGCAACTGCGATGTATCCAATGTAGACGACCAATACAAACCATAGTCATACACATGGTACAACTCTATGTCTGAAGAAAAAAATGAGACCAACTCTCCACCATATTGCAGATTCATGCCTGTTACAGCACCTGAAGTTTGTGTAAGAAGGTTTGCAGCTCCTTTTCTCCAGCCTGTATTGTCCACGTCTGCAGAACTCATACCACATGCCCGTTCCAGACATTTCCAATCTTCATCAGTAGGCAGACGCCATCCGTCCGGACATTGTGCCAACGCTTCCGTATAACTGTAGTAATTCCCGAAAATCTCAAATTGCCGTGCACATACAGTACTATCACTGTAAGAGAACTTCGGATTGGAGGCAGTACCTTGTCTGTACCATCTTATTCCGCTATGCAAATTTTCCGCCATCCAGTCAAGCGTATCTATACGTATCCACTGGTAGGTATTGCCATCTTTATCTTGCATCGTACCGACGAGCGAAGGTTCCATAACAGCACCCCCCTCATCATCCGTACATGCAGCAAAAGCTATTGACAACAAAACAATAATATACTTTTTCATCAAGATTTTCATTTTTATATTATTCACTGTAAAACATATCCCAAGTCTTCGACTATACCGTAAAGAGCATCATATTTATTCATCATGACAGCAGAAATTCCATATTTTGCCTCAAACTGTTCGCGCGAATAGGTTATTATGGCAGTAAGCCATGCACGCAAATCATAAGCAGAATCAGGAAACGAGTGACCATACACATCTGTAAAGAACCCATAATTCCACATCTCTGTATCAGAGCTATATGTCGACGGCAATCCGAAAGCGGTCTTGTCTTCATAATAATACTGGCGACTAAAATCATAAAAAGAGGCAAGCTCTTCTTCACCCATTGTCTGAACTTTTGTCCTTACCATATCTGCGATCATATTCTGAAAATACGCTTCAGGATCTGCAAATGCCTCCCCTTCATTAAGACTGATGGCATACGCCCTGACTCCGAGAAGTTTTGTATCAGCTACATAATTTTTTTTGCTGCTGTCCCAATGTGCAATCTTATTTACCAGAAAGAACGAAAAAGGCAACGCTTTCCCCATGCGCCAGACCAAATTGTCCTGTATCAGCCTCACAGCTTCCCGTTGTTCTTCCGGGTCTGTAATATAATCATAAATATATTTTGTCGTGCTGCCGTATCCAATCATTGCATATCCCATCACATCCAGCAATTCGGTTCTGGCAACAGGTTTACCGTCCACACCAATACCGGACATCACAGTTCTGAGCGTATCCGTAAACAGCAGGTAAGAGCCTGTCGTACTATAAAAATCACGACGTATCTGAGCTGTCTCCGACATATCCGTATCAAGCGGCTCGAAAACCGCCTGATCGGCATAACTTGGAGTAGTATCTTCATCACAGTCACAACTCACCAATAGTGAAATGACAAGTATATAAAAAATATGATTTATCTTCATTTGGATTCTTTTTAATAGTTAACTTCATCAAACGGCTGACGATCCGGACGCGGATTGCTTCCTATACTGTTCTGAAAATCACGCACCGACTTCGGAATATTCAGCGTATAAGCATCATCGTATGGCTCCAGACGATAGTATCTGGTATATGAAGGAACAGAAACCGAACCTTGATACTTATACCATGTCATTGTATGCTCTATGACTGTGGAATACGGATAAGTGGAATCAACCTGATAACGGCGCAAATCAAACCATCTATGCCCTTCAAGACATAATTCACGTTCACGTTCTTCACGTATAAAGGTCACAAGCGCACTACCTTTTGCAGTCACATTCGGCGCATCAACCACACGTTTCTGTCGAAGTTTATCAAGCCAAGCACATGCCATATCTTCATTTCCCAATCGAGCTTCCGCTTCTGCCATATTAAGATACGCTTCCGCTGTACGCAGACAAAACACATCGCTCACCTCCTTGTATTTTCCGTAAGAGGCAGTACTGCAATCAATCTTATGGTAAGTGCATGTACGGGCATACAAATCAGCACGCGTTGTAAGATAAGTTGTAAGACGTGCATCATTTTCCTCAAACAAACCTTTCAAATGGTCACTGATACAATAAACCGGCATATAGTCTACAGATGTTCCACGCTTTCCGGGAGCCTGAAACAACATATTGCCGAGACAACTTGCCCCATTGCTGTAGATAACCTCCGGATTAGAAGCGCTTATAGGATAATTGGTTGTACCGAAATTCCGTAAATCCTGCAAGGCATCATTTTTGTCAAGTGCCAACTGTGCATACTTCTTTGCCTTATCCCATTCCTGTTTGAAAAGATGTACACGAGAACGAAATATATATGCTGCTGTAATATTTGCATGGTAAATTCCTGCTGTCGCAGCAGTAGCAAGTAGGCTTTCCGCCATATCAAGGTCATTCACAATTTGAGCATACACTTCTTCTACCGTATTACGTTTAAACTCCACATCATCCACACTCGGAGAAAGCTTCACCGGAACACATGGAAGAGTGCTCGCCGTAGCAGGATCATAAGGCTTACCATATAAATTCGCCAACACAAAGTAATAAGTGGCACGCAAGAAATAACATTCTCCAAGCACTCTTAACCGCAATGCATCCTCTCCACTGTCACTACAAGCCATCTGTTCTCCGGCATCAATCACCATATTACAATTATTGATTTTCTCGTATGCCAGATTCCAATAAGTCTCTTCATCAGCCTCCAGGACTGTACTTCCCTCATAATCCACAAAACAATTCTGCTGCCAAGTAAAATAAGGATAGAACATGTTTCTTGAACCTATACGATCAGGATCAGAACTAATTTGCAGATTTTCCTGCAATTCATCTCCCATGAAATGAAGTATCATATAATTCACATTCTCATACTGATAGTAAGAATTACTGTTCGAGAACAACCCAAGCGGCATAGTACAATCTCCCATCAACAACTCGTTGAGATCGTCTGCTGTCTGTACACGGCTAAGATCCTGTGAGTACTCCTCAAGAAAATCACTGCAGCCGGCCAACATCAATGACACAGACAACATACATACAAGAAGAATCCTGTAAGATGCGACTTTTATCTTATCATATATTTCATTTATCTTATTCATAAATATTCCTTGTACAGTTTAAAATTGAATGTTCAATGTAAATGAGAAACTCGGACGATCAGACAACTGAATGGTAGAAAAACCACCTTGCGTAGGAGTCTGACCCTTCAATGCAGGATCACAAATAGTGAAAAGGTTATAACCAGCCAAAGTCAATGCTACACGACTAAAACCTATTCTGTCAAGCTGCTTTTTGTCCAATTCGTATGTAAGGCTGAAGCTCTGCAATTTCAAATAATCCGCACTTACAACACGAATGTTTGAATAGTCGTACATATCCCAATAACTATTAGCTATAGGATAAACATTGTCTTCATAATCTCCAAGACTTGTCCATACTGATGAATATTTTGTATAAGCATCACTGCTGTAGCCTATAAGTGCCGGTATGTTCGTATACTTCTCATCTCCCGGAGAACGCCATGCACTAAGATAGTCACGGCTGTAATTCTTCTCCGGATATATCTCCGAACCATACGCACCATTTGATGCCGCACTGCCATACATGGCAAACAAACGCGTCTTGGCACCAAACGAATAACCTAATGTCAGCGAAGCATACCAATTCTTATAACGGAACGTGTTCGTAAGAGAACCCTGAATATCAGCTTCGCGTTTACCGCTTGCTTCCAACACTGTAGTATAAGTGTCATATCTGCTCAAACCAACCAGTGCCATCGGATTGTCAAAATAATCATCAAAAAGCGGACCTCCGTCAATTGGACTCAGCCCAAGAAATTTATAACTGTAAAAAGTATTCACAGACTTTCCCTGAACCAATGCCGTACCATTCAGGAAATCTGTCAGTTCGTAGGTCTGGCTGTCAGGTCTGGAATCCACACTATTTATCACCTTCGATATAGTAGTGGAAAGAGTCCATCTGAAGTTTTTATTTCTGATCGGAGTGGCTGTAATATCAAAGCTGTATCCTTTATTGGTCACATCTCCACCATTTATGACATAACTGGAAACACCATTGACGGTCGATACGTTCTTGTTCATGAAAGCGTCTTTGGTCTTTTTGTAGTACACAGATGCTTCAACAGCCAACCGATGGTCGAAAAAGCTCATGTCAAGCCCCAAATTATAAGAGCTGGTCTTTTCCCATTTAAGATCCGGATTCGGATGATTGACTACAGTAGATGTATATTCATTATAATAAGAACTCATTGAGCCCTTACGTATCGTCATGGCAGGACTTTCCGTATCCAGCATATTTCCCTGAAATCCATAGGAAGCTTTTGCTGTCATATAGTCAATCCACTCAGAGTCAATCCAGTGACCCACATCGTAACTTCCTGAAAGCGACCATATAGGAAGGAAGCGTTCATTGGAACGATCACCGAATTTATTGGAAGCATCAATACGTCCGTTAAGATTAATGCGCCATAAACTCTTATAAGCATACGTAAACGAAGCGTATGTAGAAAATTCATTGGTCAGATTGTCAATGACAGACGGGACATTACCTGCCAGCCATGTAGCATATCCCGGAAATTCATTCACATTGATGTCTGAAACAAAACTCTTTCCGCGATCCAGAAAATATCCGCGCTGCACAGTTGAATATCCTTGATATTTATCAGAAGAAATTTCCAGACCAAACACTGCGTCAATGTTATGTATCTCGTCCTCTCCTAAATATTTGTTCGCATTAAGCTGAAAACGTGCCGTATAGCTGTTGTCACGTACATTGTCCTTGTCAAGTTCACCTCCCTGCGGGCATGTAGAAGACACTTTCTGTGAATTGGTCATTGTCGCACCGTATTCAGAGCCACGCAACTGTGCAATATGATTAGTACGGTCTCCCCACCAGCCTTCCATATCTGTTGTCTGGTGAGTCATGGAAAGAATGGCATTGGCATTCAGCCAATCAGTAAATTTGAATTGCAGGTTTGCAGTAAAAGTCATGGAGTTCACCTCCTGTTTCTTATAGCTGTTGTCCAACTCATTCAGGATATTATAATTATATTCTGACCATTCATCCACACGACGTTGGTAATAACTGTAATTTCCATTGCTGTCATACGCCGGAATAACACGCGAAGAAGTATAGGCATATTGAAGCGGAGCAATCTCATCCTGATAATAATCACGTGTATTGTGATAACCGGAGAAAGAGAATGAGGCTGTCAACAGCTTAGAGAATGTATTATCTGTCTTTATAGAATAAGTATATCGCTTATTGTTATTGGCTTTAACCACATCATTCTCATCCGTATACCCAATAGATGCATAGTAACGGTTATTATCAGACCCTCCGCTTACACTCGCTGTCTGCTGCGTACTCCATGAGTCTTGTGTAAGCAGATCAAACCAGTCCGTATTCTGCTGTTCAGCACTGCTTACCCCATTCACAAACTGGTTATAATCAATATATCCGTTATATAATTGCTGTTGTAACTTTTCGTATCCCACAAGAGTGGCATTCGTATTATATTGGTAATGGTCCTGTGCAAGCTGACGAGAAAACTGAATACGTTCTTTTGACGACATTACATCAACAGAGTTGTCGCTATAACGTGGACGAACTTTCATTGTTGTGCTGATGCTGTAGCTTACTCTCGGCTTACCTTTGCTTCCACGCTTTGTAGTAATGACAATCACACCATTGGCAGCTTTTGTTCCGTAGATAGCCGTAGCCGCAGCATCCTTCAAGACATCTATTCTATCAATATCCTGCGGATTAATACCCGATATGGCATTACCTATACGGTTGACATAATCAGGATCATTAAGTACTTCAGGCTCAATCTGCACAGGATCGTTGACTACAATCCCATCTACAACCCATAAAGGTTCACGGTTACCGATTAATGTGGATGTGCCTCGGATACGTATTTTGGGTGCCACACCCACCTCAGCAGAATTACTCGTTACCATCAAGTCCGGAACCCTTCCTTCGAGCATCTGGTCAAGGGAACTCATATCAGCACGCTGCAAATCTTCCATTTTTGCCATGCTGACAGCACTTGTCAAACTACGCTTATTGAGAACCTGATATCCGGTAACAATCACCTCATCAATATCATTATGGCTTTCATGCATTACGATACGTACATTACGGGTATTGGTGTCATGTTTGAAGGTCTTAGTGACCATGTCATAACCCAGATACGACACTTCCACTGTTACGGGCAAATGGCTTACCTCTAATCTGAACGCACCGTCCATATCAGTCGTTGCACCTTCAGACGAACCCTTTTCCTTGACTTTAATAACAGCCCATGGCAAGGGTTCACCATTATTATCAAAAACATGTCCGGTAATAGCATGTTTATTTGAGTTTTGTCGTACCGGACTCTTCACAACCACAGTCTTGTCTACAATCTCATAATCAAGTCCGGCAGTCTCTGTTATCACCTTATGCAACAACTGGGAAAGAGTCACGTCACTGCATTTAACCGTGATGTTCTCCACATTCTGTACCACCTGTTTCTGATAGACAAATTCATAGCCTGTCTTTGCCTGCAAATTCTTGAAGACATTCTCAATAGGCTGCTTCTCATAACTTACCGAATATTTCTGCACTTGCGCATAAACCGTAGCAGAAAACAGCAACGCCGCTATTTGCGTCACAAAAATTCTGGTTCCTATCTTCATATTATATTTGAACTATTTCCTGAAAATCCGCACATTCTTACCATCTTGCTCAAAATGCAGTCCGCCGCTGGCTTCCAAAATGCGGGCTACATCGCCAAACTCTCCATAACGAGGAATGCTGCCCATAAACAATGTTTTTCTGACTTTTTCACTCTTAAATTCGTATGTAAAATCATACCATCGGCTCAATGTACACATTATCTGCTCCAATGTCTGATCATCAAAAACAAATTTCCCGTTCTTCCAGCAAACTGCCATATTTATATCGACAGTCTTTATATCGACATCCCGGCTCGCTTTATTGTAAACAGCCTGCTGGCCGGGCAGAAGCACATGTTCTTCATTATTTTCTGCATTTCTTGCCCTTAAAATCACACTGCCATTTACAAGTGTCGTATAGATGTCAGCCTCTTCCTTATAATTATGGACATTAAATTCTGTTCCTGTCACACGTATCTCTTGTCCGGAACTTTCTACAACAAAAGGTTTGTCCGCATTCTTAGCCACTTTGAAATATGCCTCGCCATATAGTTTCACTCTACGTTCACTACCTTCAAAAGTTTCCGGATATAATAATCTCGATTCGGCATTAAGCCATATTTCTGTTCCGTCAGAAAGTACAAGTTTGAATTCGCCTCCACGCGGAGTAGACAAATCCAGTATTCTTGGAGACTGTCGAACCTCCGCCCCACCCTTCGGCATATTATTATATGCCTCACGATTGGCTATCATCGCATGATTGAACACCTCCATATTCTTTATTGAATCCGCTCCAAGTTCCACAGACACTCCATTGTCAAAAGTCAACACAGCCTGAACTTTTCCATGTCTGATTTGGCTATGGACTACTTCTTTTTCAACTACCGTAACATGTTTTTCTTCCTTGCCATCATAATAGAACATCGTTACGGCAATACCGCCCAACAAAAGGAAAGTAGCGGCTGCTGTGTAATACCACGGTCTTATCTTATTCTTTCTACAACAGGACACAGGCTCCAGTTCTCTAATGCGTCTTTTCATATCTGCCGCAGCTTTTTCTGCATGAACGGATTTATACCTGACATACTCCTCTTTCAGAAAATCAGGCTGAGTGATTTTCTGAAACAACTGCAAGTTTCCTTCGCATTCACTTTTCCATGCATCCAGATCCTTTTTCTCTGATTTGCTGATATCTCTCACTATACTTTTATATATGAGAGCCGCAATCTTATCTATCTTGTCGTGCATAAATATTTTTATTTTATCCAATAACGCAATCATCCGTTTTTCGGACACCAAAATGTCACTTTTTTTATCAAAAAGAATATAATTAAGGATTATTCGCTACCTTTGCAACAACAAAATATCAAAGAATGCAAATAAAAATGCACATCTTACAAGAATTTAAAGCCGGACAGATAGACAGATTCTACAATGAAGTCTATCCGTCATTGTTATTGTACGCTTTACGCAATTTAAGTGATGATGATGCGTTTTTAGGAGAAGATTGTGTGCAAGATGCGATTTTTGAAGCTTACCGTCGGCGCGAGAAATTCAATTCTCCTGCACAATTCAAATCATTTCTTTATAAATGTGTATACAGCAAAATCGTCACTATTCAACGTAAGAACCAAAGCTTCAACAATTACAGGGAACAATCTGATGACTTATCATACGACATGCAGCGGACTATCCTTGAGCAGGAAACACTTGACTTGCTCTATGAAGCTATTGATTCCCTGCCTGACGATCTACGCCAGGTGTTGGAATTGAGTTTTGGAGAAGGATTGAAAAATGCAGAAGTAGCAGCACACATGAAGATATCAGAAAGTGCTGTAAAGAAAAAGAAAATACGTATGTTGTCTATGCTAAGGGATATATTAGGAGATGAAGCAACCATGCAATTGGTTCTGCTTATGCTTGCTACACTTTTAAAATCAAAAGGCGGTTGCTGATTTGCATATTAGAGAAACAGTGCAGTTTATAAAAATTGTGCAGTGAGTTTAGTTATTTGCGGCAATTTACGAGTGCTTATTTTAATATTAAAACAATAAGAAAATTGATATTAAAACAATTCTTAGAAGTCATGTCTGACCGACATGAACAGAGAAACATCTACTATCTTATCCGACCTTAATCTTCCGCTTTTCATTCTTAATAAACATTACAACATATTGAATAAAAGCTTCGGACTGAATCAAAAAATCTCAGTCGCAGTACTTCCAAATCGATATTTGTGAGACTTAAATCTTTATTGTACCTTTGTACGAACATAAAAAAACAAAAAAATTATGATGCACAGCAGAGAAGAGAAAATGGAAGCATTCGGGCGACTACTCGATATACTTGATACACTAAGAGAGAAATGCCCTTGGGACAAAAAACAGACAAACGAGAGCCTGCGCCCGAACACAATTGAAGAGACATACGAATTATGTGATGCCTTGATAAAAGATGATCAATTGAATATTTGCAAAGAACTGGGTGATGTACTTCTGCACATTTGCTTTTATGCAAAAATTGGAAGCGAGAAAGGAGAGTTTGACATTGCAGACGTATGCAACAAGTTATGCGACAAGCTCATATACAGACACCCGCATGTGTACGGGGACAGTACAGCAGCCACAGCTAAAGATGTCATACAATCATGGGAGCAACTAAAACTAAAAGAAAAGGACGGAAACAAGACTGTGCTTAGTGGAGTTCCAGAGTCTCTACCTTCCCTGATAAAGGCATACCGCATTCAGGACAAAGCACGCAATGTCGGTTTCGACTGGGAAGAACGTTCCCAAGTGTGGGAAAAGGTAAAGGAGGAAATCGCAGAGTTCCAAACAGAAATAGAAGGCATGGACCAGAATAAAGCAACAGAAGAATTTGGAGACGTGATGTTTAGTCTTATCAATGCCGCACGCCTGTACCATATCAATCCGGACAATGCCCTTGAGCATACAAACCAGAAATTTATCCGCCGGTTCGGATATGTGGAGGAAAAGACTATCAAACAGGGACGCTCTCTGAAAGACATGAGTCTGGAAGAAATGGACACATTATGGAATGAAGCCAAACAAACAGAAAAAGGTTAATAAAACGAACATGTGGATATGACACTGAGTGCCTTTACCGACTTAGATGAGAAGATGATGCGACCTTTCCTTAAGGAACAGACAATACTGTTGTTTGTCAACAACTAAATTCAAAAGTATTCAAGTAAAAGGCACAGATTAAGAATCCCCTAAGTCTGCGACTACACCCGTACAGGCATTCAAAAACAATCCGCAGCAAACACAACAAACATTTCAGAGACTATTAAAACAGTCTCTAAATTTCATATTTTGAATTTTATTCTATATTTTTGCATTCATAACATAAAAAATGCAGGTAATGGATTTTAATCAGCAAACGGCGACTATAGTCAGAGAAGCAATCAAAAAAGCTGCAAACAAATATGCAGAAATGGAAGAATGCAGCAATATCGTAACGGACTTCCATATATATATAAGGAATAAAGGAAATAGTATCGATATCTGTGATGATGAAGATGTGCTACTTGCTGCAGCCGACTTTCAGCCACAATCTGCAGATATGAAAGAAGAAGTGGGTGTGTCGGAAAAGCAGATAAGCCAATTGTTAAGACATGAACTGCACAACATGAACAAAGAAAAGGAGTTTGACAAAATCAACATATTCAAACCTTTTTCATTCTTGCTGGAAAATCCGGAAGCAGACACTTTTGAAGAGTTGCTGATTGTCGATGACAACAATGTGATTGTATGTGAAGAGCTTCTTAAAGGTCTTGATAAAGAGCTTGACGATTTTCTCCATCACCTGTTGGATGAATGATAATCTATTGTATCGGAAGACATACAACGGAACGGTTTATCAGGAAAGGATATTTCAACTACTGAGAAAATCTATGTATTAGTCCCGATAACACAATATATATAAATCAACAGTTTTTATCTTGTAATACATGGGATACTTCTTAATAGATGGCAATCCCCTGTTTCGCCTTATTTCCCGAAACGGATATAGAAAAAAAAAAATAACGATTAAATAAAAAAATAAGATTATGGCAATACAGAACAACTACATTACAGTAGCTTACAAATTATATGTGAAAGATAGCGAAAGCGATGAAACAGAAGCTTTGGTCGAAGAATGTACAGCAGAACACCCGTTTCAGTTCATAAGCAATCTTGGAGTCGCTCTTGAGTCGTTTGAAAGGATTGTAGCTCCCCTCGCCAAAGGAGAAGCCTTCGACTTTGTCATTCCGGCAGCAGATGCTTATGGAGACTTCCAGGATGAACTGATGTTCGATGTGGAAAAAAGCCTTTTTGAAGTTAACGGGCGTTTTGACAAAGAACATATTTTTGAAGGAAATGTCATTCCACTTGCCGGTCCTGATGGCGAACGATTCAACGGAACAGTTATCGAAATCAAAGAGAATGCTGTAACTATTGACCTCAATCATCCTCGCGCTGGACAGGACCTACACTTCATCGGTACTGTTGTGGAAAACAGAGAAGCAACAAACGATGAAGTAACCGGTATGATCAACATGCTCAGCGGAGAAGGATGCGGATGTGGATGCGGCGATTGCGGAGGATGTGGCGACGGACATCATCATGATGAAGGCTGCGGATGCGGACATTGTCATTGATTTTTTTTAGCATACAAGTGAACAGACAGGGTTGATTTGACACAAATACGGTCAGATAACCAACTTGTCTGTTCATTTACTAAGACAGAACTATGCGTAACACATTTGGTAATGTATTCACCCTGACAACTTTCGGAGAAAGCCACGGGGCAGGTATAGGCGGAGTGATAGACGGATTTCCGGCAGGTATAGACATTGACATGGATTTCATACAAAATGAACTAAACCGCCGAAGACCCGGGCAAAGCCGTATCACAACAGGAAGAGATGAAGGTGACAAGGTTGAAATTCTTTCAGGTGTATTTGAAGGAAAATCAACAGGATGTCCAATAGGATTTATTGTCAGAAACACAAACCAGCATTCCAACGATTATGAGAACGTGCGTAACATATACCGTCCGTCACATGCAGACTATACATATACACAAAAGTATGGAGCAAGAGATCATAGAGGCGGTGGACGTTCATCGGCGAGAGAGACCATCTCACGCTGTGTAGGAGGCGCTTTTGCCAAGCTTGCCCTCAAGAACCTCGGAATCACAATTACGGCATATACCTCACAGGTGGGTACTCTTCAGCTTGAACGCGATTATCATAAATATGATTTATCAACGATAGAGAACAACCCCGTGAGATGTCCGGACTCGGAGATGGCAAAAAAGATGGAAGAGCTTATCTTCAATATAAAGACACAGGGCGATACGATAGGCGGAGTTATCACATGCGTCATTAAAGGATGTCCGACTGGTATCGGCGAACCGACCTTCGGAAAACTGCATTGCGCTCTCGGATGTGCCATGCTAAGCATAAATGCAGTAAAAGGATTTGAATACGGAGAGGGATTTGCGGGAGTCTCACAAAAAGGGTCAGAGCAGAATGACATATTCTTCAATGATAGAGGCAATATACATACACGTACCAATCATAGTGGAGGCATACAAGGTGGTATAAGCAATGGACAGGACATTTATTTCCGTGTAGCCTTCAAGCCTGTTGCCACATTATTACGTGAGCAACAGACTGTCGACAAGCAAGGCAATGAAACTATTGTAACGGTGAAAGGACGTCATGACCCTTGTGTGCTTCCTCGCGCTGTGCCTATCGTCGAGGCTATGGCCGCAATGACAATACTTGACTATTATCTACTTAACAAAACGGTCACTTTGTAAGAAATTTATACGATATGTCTTTGAATAAAGTAATGCTTATAGGAAATGTCGGACAAGAACCTATAGTCAGATATTTGGATCAAGGTGTGTGTGTAGCGACAATCAGTCTTGCCACCACAGAAAAAGGATATACCTTACAGAACGGCACACAAGTGCCGGAACGTACAGAATGGCACAACCTTGTTTTTTGGAAAAAGCAAGCGGAAATAGTGGAAAAATATGTACACAAGGGAGACAAGCTTTATGTGGAAGGGAAAATACAAAGCCGCACATGGAATGACAAACAAGGAGTACGTCACCATATAATAGAAATCATGGTGGAAAATATGGAAATACTCTCTTCAAAATCATCTCAGAACAGTCAGTCGGTCAACAATCCGCAAACAATAAAGCCTACCCCATCTCCGCAGAACGCTCAAGTAGTACGTCCTCAGGACAATAACGGAAATTATCCATTCTGATGATTCTGTTCGACCAACATACGGAAGAATACCGCATCACTGTGTGGAACGTAGAAGAAGACACCGAAACATTGCTTTCGATGCTTCCTGACGGTGACAGCATACGTGAAGAAACAAACAAAAGATTCCGTTCTGAAAAGAGAAAAAAAGAATGGATAGCAGTAAGAGTACTGCTGTATTCCATGTTGCAGAAACAAGCGAAAATAGAATATGCGAACAATGGCGCTCCCTTTCTTCCGGAAGAAAATACCAACATAAGCATATCACATACAGGCAAAATTATCAATGGCAATAATGTGATGTATGTAGCAGTTGCCCTTTCCCGGAAACATAAAATAGGAATTGACATTGAATGTCTGTCGACAAAAGTATGCAAGGTAAAAGAAAGGTTTGTCAGAAATGATGAAAGAGCGGAAACACTGACCAGTCTTTTACTGCATTGGTCGGCAAAAGAGGCCGCTTTCAAGATATTGTCGACAGAAGGTGTAGATTTCATCAGACATTTGCATATTGAACCGTTTACAGAAAACAACAAAGGATTTTTTATTCTCACGGAAAGCAAAACAGGGAAGGCTTGCCGTATGGATGTAATGTACAAAATATTCAATGATTTTGTGCTCACTTTTATTTGTACAGATTAAAAACAGACAACAATAGAAAAAGATTATGCATAACCACATCACACTCATAGCCGGTCCATGTGTAATAGAAAGCATGGAAGTACTGGAAACTGTGGCAGAAGAACTGGTGCGGCTGAACGAGAAATACAGAGTCAACATCATATTCAAATCGTCTTTTGACAAGGCAAACCGTACCTCCATCAGTTCATATCGTGGTCCGGGACTGGAAAAAGGTTTGAGAATGCTGTCTGACATAAAAGAAAAATACAGATTGAGAATCCTTACGGATATTCATGAAAGTTGGCAGGCACAGGCTGCAGGTGAGGTTGCGGATGTACTGCAAATACCAGCATTCTTATGCCGTCAGACGGATTTGCTTGTAGCGGCAGCACGGACTGGACGTATCGTCAATATCAAAAAAGCGCAGTTCCTTTCAGGAGAAGACATGAAATATCCCGCACAGAAAGTCAGGGAAAGCGGCAACGACCGTGTATGGCTCACAGAACGCGGCAATATCTACGGATACAACAATCTTGCCGTAGATTTCCGGAATATAGCAGATATGAAACATTACAGTGATACAGTCATCATGGATTGTACACACTCAGTACAACGACCGGGAGCGGCAGGAGGAAAAACAGGAGGCAACAGGGAGTTTGTTCCGGCAATGGCACTTGCTGCCAAAGCATTCGGGGCTAACGGCTTTTTCTTTGAAGTACATCCTGACCCGGATAATGCACTCAGCGATGGTCCTAATATGTTAAACCTGCATGACCTTGATGCTGTAGTAGCGTCACTCATCGTCTAAGTATATATAAGAACAGGGAGATGGCTGGACCTTTAAATATAAGAGAATATGCAGAAAGATGCATAAGGGATGAAGCGCAAGCCTTACTTGACCTTATACCCCAATTGAACGAAAACTTCGACAAGGTGGTAGAGCTTATATTCCAATGCACTGGACATGTGGTAGTTACAGGAGTAGGCAAATCGGGACATGTGGGCGCAAAAATAGCGGCAACACTGGCAAGTACCGGTACACCTTCCATATTCATCAATCCCCTTGATGCCATGCACGGTGACTTGGGGATGATTATGAAAAATGATATAGTACTGATGTTATCCAACTCCGGCAATACAGACGAACTGTTACGCATAATCGCATCGCTTGAGGAAAGAAAAATACCGGTTGTGGCTATGACGGGCAATCCAGAATCATTGATTGCACAGCATTCTGACTATCACATACCAGTACAAGTAAGCCGTGAAGCATGCCCGTTGAATTTGGCACCCACATCCTCTACTACTGCAGCACTTGCAATGGGGGATGCGCTTGCGTGTGCTTTGATGGAGATACGCAAATTCAAAGCTAATGACTTTGCCATGTTCCATCCGGGAGGAAGTCTTGGACGTAAACTGCTTACTCGGGTAAAAGATGTCATGTACACCGATAACTTCCCTATTCTTCCACCGGATATGAAGCTAAGCGAAGCCATCATATTGATAAGTAACGGCAAACTCGGTCTGGGTGTGGTGATGGACAGAGAGGAGATTCTCGGAATAATCACGGATGGAGATATCCGCCGTGCTGTGGAAGGTGCACAATCAAACTTCTTCAGCCTCCGTGTATGTGATATCATGACAAAGAACCCCAAAACAATCAATCCAGACGCTAAACTGACCCAAATACAGGCAATGTTCCGTAAACACAAAATACACTCACTGCTTGTGGTCGATGAGAACAAACATCTTGCAGGTATAGTTGATTATTTTGCAATCATGAACTGACAGAATAAAAATGTAAAACCACAAAATCTATAACATGAAAAATAGAATCATAGTGCCGGCTATATCCATTCTGATGATGTCAAGTTGTCTGAACAACAGTAAGACTCAGTTTGACACCACGAAATTGACATCAAACGAGGCTATAGAAATGCTGCAGGAAATAGGCAAACCATCTTTTCTATTGACAGACAGTATGTTGCCCAAACAGATAAACACAGAAATGGATATAAGCCATATCTCATACGGAGAATTAAGACTGCTAAGAAGCTATCCTTATGCACTTCGCGGATTTTGGTTTAAGGAAGCGGATATAAACAGTTTCTTTTGCAGACGTACAGACTGGTACTATGATTTATGTGAAGAAGTTGCATACAAAAGATTTGAAGAGTATGCGAAAAAGCATAATGGCGACTATGAAGGTATTGAAGACTTTATTCCCTACAGTGAAGTACAACTTACAGAAAAAGAACAGAAGTTTGTTGCCAGAATAGACAAACGCATGAGAGAAATGGAGCGTGACTCCATTACATCGAACAATCTTCTCAATCCAAACCTATGCGTAAATATTTTTCAGATAGACGAACCGGACAGCCAATTTGTCTATCTGATAGCCGAAAATAATTTCGCAATTGCATCAACAAAGTGTGAACAGCTGTTCAACATATATGAAGAAAACGACTATGCTGTCATGCCCAGCTTCATCACGACAGACCTATATTTGCAAACTGCACACACTTACTTCAGCTATGTCCTAAAAAGTCTTGAACGCAAAGCCTTTTATCCGGCACTACAAAGTTCCATAAAAACCTTGTACACAGCTGCAATGAGAATAGCAGAAACAGCCCGTGAAGAAGAGATGAAAAACTGTGCGGAATATGCCGCTACATTTTTTGCCATAGCAGAAAAACTTCTGTCAAACGAAGAATATGAAATTCCGGAACGATATAGAACGGATTTCAATAATGAAATACAAAAGATCATGCGTCATGAAGATGACTTCTCAAATTATCTGGGCTATGCAAATGTTGTTTTTCCTTACAGTCTGTTCAAGCCACGAGGACACTATACACGCAGTGAGAATGAAAGGGCATACTTCCACACAATGATGTGGCTACAGACAGCTTCATTCTGTCGAGAAAACAAGAATGAACTTCAAAAAGCAGTATTTATTGCGTTGTTATTCAATAATATTCCTGATTCGGAACAGAAAAAATGTCGTGGTATCTATGATGCAGTTTCATTTCTGATGGGCGAACCGGACAATTTATCCATTATCGAGATAGCCGACTACCTGAGGGCAAAAGAGATTACGGGAATTACGGCAGCAGCAGATGACAATGTACTGAATGATGTCAATGAAATGCTTATTGAAGTATTTAAAACACGTAATAAAATTGCTCCCAAAATACAGTTAAGCTGTGCTGACAAGATTAATTTTATGCCACAACGCTATATGGCGGATAATGAAATTCTTGCCGCTATGACAGATGTAGAAATTAATGCGGAACGTGCTTATCCTAAAGGGCTTGACGTATTTGCAGCATTTGGTGTGTCAGCAGCGGACTCTTTACTTGAGAATTGCTATGACGAGGCTCAGTCATGGAAAGACTATGAAAAAGAAGCGGCAAAAATGAAAAATCGTTTTGATACAGGGCTAAACTGGAACGCTACCATGTATAACAAGTGGATTGAGAGTCTTCTTTCTCTTCAGCAAGAAAATAAAGACTATCCAAAATTTATGCAAACCCCGGCATGGCAATGTAAAAATCTAAACACCGCACTTGCTTCATGGTCAAAACTGAAACATGACGCTGTGTTATACTCTGAACAACCGATGGCCGCTGAGTGTGGCGGTGGAGGACTCGTCCCGCCTGTAGTGATGGGATATATAGAGCCGAACCTGCATTTCTGGACAAAAATGAAAGAATTAATAGCTCTGAACCGTAAAATGCTGAAAGAGGCAGGGATGCTTACCACAGATCTTGAAGACAAAACAGCCGTATTGGAAGAAAAAATCGATTTCTGTATCAGAGTAGTAAGAAAGGAAATGGCAGGGATACAATTAACCAGCACAGAATATAATGAAATCCAAAAAATGGGAAGTTCTATCGAATGGTACACACTGTCAATCCTTGATCCGGATGGAACATTTTATTATTGGCAGGATGTACATGGTGCGGACCGTTCTATAGCAGTCGTGTCAGATGTATATACACGCAATGTAACAGGATGCTCCAAGAATGGCATTCTGCATGAAGGTACAGGGAATGCAGATGCGATATATGTGGTGGTAAACATAGGCGGAACATTCTATATCACACGAGGTGCCACATTCTCCCATTATGAATTTGTACGTCCTCTGGGTGAACGACTTACTGATGAAGAATGGCAGAAAATGATAGAAGAAGACAATCTTCCTATGCGGCACGAATGGATGAGACAGTTCATCATAAACAAAGAGCCGGAATTGAACGAAGGTGTGTTTTACAGCTCCGGATGCTAAATTCAAATTCTTATGAAATACAGATTATCTGTACTTATAATAATACTTTTTGCTCTGTCAGCCATATTGACAATGAAGACAGAAAATGTAAAGAATATGGTTATGGCAGATACATCGGAGGAATTGAAAAAAGACACACTGTCAATAGTTTTCACCGGAGATATACTTCTCGACAGAGGAGTACGTCGCTACATAGAGCACGAAGGAATTGAAGCACTGTTTGCAGAAGTAAAAGATGATTTCAGAAAGTCTGATGCTGTAGTTGTCAATCTTGAATCTCCTATAACAGACACAATATCTCCGCTGAATAAAAAATTTGTTTTTCGTGCAGATCCTGCAGCAGCAATACAGATGAAGAATATTGGAATAACCCATGCCGCACTTGCCAACAATCACACAATGGATCAAGGACGAAGAGGATTAGCATCTACAAGCAGACATTTAAAGCAGCATGGAATCGTTCCGTTAGGATATGGATACACATTTGAAGAAAGGTTTACCCCGGCAGTCGTTGAGAAGAACGGGATAACAGTGGCATTATTCAATGCCGCTCTATTAACTATTGAAAACTGGTCTCCTACGGCAGAAGGAGAAGCTGGAATCTGTCAGCCGACCATAGATGAATTGTGTGAAGCCATATACAGATACAAACAAGCATACAAGAATGCCTATTGTGTGGCAATACTACATTGGGGTATCGAATATCAAACCGTTCCATCCGTCAATCAACGCTATGAAGCAGCTACCCTTGTACACAACGGGTCAGATGCCATTATCGGACATCATCCACATGTTATACAAACCACAGATACTATTGATGGCAAACCGATATACTATAGTCTTGGAAACTTTATTTTTGATAATCCTCACCCTCTGGCACAACGCTCATTGATGGTGCGCCTATGTTTTACAGCAGACAGCGTTGTATGTGAAGAAACCAGGCTTCACATACAACGCTGTAGACCTATAAGAGAAAAGCAATAGAACTTTCAGCTTCTGATGTTAAATCTTATCTTACTCAGATATTGCTGCATACGTTCCTCGTCCTTATCCTCAATTATTTCTATCAATTCCTTCATTTCCTGACGTATCTGTTCAACCTGATCTTTAGTATAAGGATTAAACAATATCTCACGCAACAAACAATCGTCCTCGCTCAACACACCTTGCGCAATCTTCATGTGCCGCTTAAATGTAGTGCCGGGGGCATCCTGATGCTTCATCACAGCAGCAAAGGCAAAAGTTGAGATAAATGGAATGGAAAGAGAATAAGCAACCGTCTTGTCATGCTCCTCAAACGTATATTCACAAACATGAAGTCCAAGCTTTGAATAGAGATCCTTAAAGAATATACGTCCCATATAATCACCCTCATTTATCACAATCGCATTTTCATCAGCCAATTTGCCGAGATTAGCAAAAGTGGGACCAAACATCGGGTGAGTGGAAACATATCGGAAACCGCACATCTCATAAAAATCCTTAAAGCCGGTCTTTACAGATGAAATATCACTCAAGATACAATCATGAGGAAGATACGGAATAATATCACGGAATACATCCAACGTATATTTAAGGCTCACAGCATTTATCACCAGTTCCGGAGCAAATTCTTTCACTTCTTCCTTATCCGTGAAACGCTGCGTATTATACATGAAACGAAGTTTCTTTGCATCTATTTCATATACTGCAACCTCATGGTCAAAACTCAGAAGATCTGTAAAAAAACTACCCATTTTGCCGGCACCAAGTATGAGTATTTTCATTTGGATTCAATATTAAAAACAGAAGATTAAAATAGGAATAATAGAAACGTTTATCCTCTCTTTAATCTTCTGCCCATATAAAAACTATTTGTTTATAATTTCAATCTGCTGACGTACACTTTCCTCATGTATGGACTCGAAAATCTGACGTACACATGCTTGATCTATTCCGCAAAGACTTCCCTGAGCACCTCGTTTGTCAAGTATCTCACCATACCGACTTGTCTGTACAATCGTCATCCCGTGTTCTTTTTTATACTGACCGATTTCACGCGAAATACGCATACGCTTAGCCAGCAGATCTATCAACTGGTCATCAATCTGATCTATCTGTTTGCGCAAAGCAGATATATTCTCCGTGGTTTGGATTTCTTCACGAATAACCAACAGATTCAGAATATATTCAAGCACATCCGGAGTAACCTGCTGCTTCGCATCACTCCATGCACAATCAGGGTTACAATGGCTTTCTACAATAAGTCCGTCCATTCCCAAATCCATAGCCTGCTGACAGAGAGAAGCAATCAGATCACGGCGTCCTCCAATATGGCTTGGATCACATATAATAGGAAGATTTGGCACACGTCTACGCAACTCTATAGGAATCTGCCACATAGGCATATTTCGGTATATCTTTTTATCATAAGAAGAGAATCCACGATGTATAGCTCCCAGTCTCTTGATACCGGCACCATTCAGGCGTTCAAGAGCACCAATCCACAACTCCAGATCAGGATTAACAGGATTCTTTATAAGTACAGGCACATCAACCCCTTTTAATGAATCAGCCAGTTCTTGTACGGCAAAAGGGTTTGCACTTGTGCGTGCACCAATCCAAAGAATATCAATCCCGGCTTCAAGAGCAGCCTCTACATGTTTTGGGGTGGCAACTTCTGTAGACAAAAGCATACCTGTCTCCTCTTTTACACGCTTCATCCACGGCAAAGCAAGTAATCCATTCCCTTCAAAGCCTCCTGGTTTTGTACGTGGTTTCCATATTCCGGCACGGAAAATCTTAATTCCACTGTCAGACAGCTGTCTTGCTGTATCCATCACTTGTTCTTCGGTCTCTGCACTGCACGGTCCAGCAATGACAAGCGGACGTTTATCTTCCACTCCCGCTAAATTAAGTGGTTGTAATTCAAGTTCCATATATCTTCAAATTGTTATATTAATATCTCGGTTCTATATCTCCAATATCTTAAAATCTTCTCAAAAAACCTTTTCTATTCTCTCCAAAGCCTCTTTCATTTTTTCATCCTTTGCACAAAGGGAAATTCTTATAAATCTCTCTCCGTTGCTACCAAATATAAATCCGGGGGTTACAAAAACTCTTGCCTCATGCAGAATCTTTTCCGTAAGCTCTTCTGCAGAAGAATAATGTTCCGGTACTCTTCCCCAAAGGAACATACCCTGTTGCTCCGGATCAAAAGTACATCCCAAACGCTCCATTATTTTTTCTGCAATACAACGACGGTTCTGATAGGTTTCAACATTTGCTTGATAATGCCACTCCTCTGTATTTTCATAAGCACATGCTGCAGCAAGCTGCATAGGACGGAATGTTCCGGAATCAATATTGCTCTTTATCTTCAGTATCCATTCCACAAATGTGGCATTTGTGGCAAGCATACCCACACGCCATCCGGGCATATTATGACTTTTGCTCATAGAATTAAATTCTATACAACATTCCTTTGCGCCAGGTATCTGTAAAATACTCAGATGCTCGTTACGGTTCAATATAAAACTGTACGGATTGTCATTTACCACTACAATATTGTGGCGAACAGCAAAGTCTACAATTTTCTCATAAAGCTTATATGTAGCACGTCCTCCTGTAGGCATATTGGGATAATTTGTCCACATAATCTTCACACCATCCAGATTCATACTTTCAAGCTGGTCGAAATCAGGCTGCCATCCTTGATTTTCAAGTAAGTCATAATTCACAATCTCTGTACCAAGAATACGATTCAATGAAGTATAAGTGGGATATCCAGGATTAGGCACAAGCACCTTGTCACCAGGATTAGCTAATGCCAGTGTCACATGAAGTATTCCTTCTTTAGAGCCAATCAACGGTTGTATCTCCGTGTTAGGATCAAGTTCCACATGATACCACCTCTTATAAAATGATGCCATTGCACTACGCAGTTCCGGTATACCGACCGTCGGTTGATAACCATGTGCGTTATCAAGATAAGCATTCTGACAAAGCGTATCTATCGTTTTTTTAGAAGGCGGCATATCAGGACTGCCAATAGCAAGACTTATTATATCCTTACCTTCAGCATTAAGACGAGCAACCTCTTTGCCTTTCCTACTAAAATAGTATTCATTGACTGTAGATATACGATCTGCAGGAACTATATTCTTATTGTAAATATCAGCCATATTCTTACTTATTTATACAAAAAAATTCACACTATAATGTAGATTTCCCATCTTGATACTCTCCTAATATCTTCAACTGCTTTGTAAGGGGACGTATAGCATCGATTGACTGCCTGTATCTTATATAATCATCATATGTAACATCCACATAAAACAGATATTCCCATTCACGTCCTATTATAGGCAATGACTGTATTTTGGTCAGATTTATTTTATAGAAAGAGAATATAGACAAAACCTGAGAAAGACTTCCTTCATTATGAGGGGTACTGAAGACAATGCTTGCTTTATTTGAATAACGAGGATTACACAAGTCTTCAGCCATCCAGGGATCACTTATTACAAGAAAACGAGTAAAATTGTGCTTGTTGGTCTCTATACCTTCTTCAAGAATTTTCATGCCATAAAGAGGAGCTGCAAATTTCGAGCAAATCGCAGCATGTCCTTTCAGGCTGCATTCTCTTATCTGCTTGGCTGAGCCTGCTGTATCTTCAGTCTCCACAACCTTAAACTCCGGATGCTTTGTCAAGAACTCACGACATTGCATAAGTGCCACAGGATGTGAGTTTACCTCTGTTATATCATTCCAATCTTCTTCAGGGAGACACATGATGCTATGCGATATACGCAATTTATGTTCTCCTACAATCTGCATACCACTGTCGCGCAATAATTCATAATTGTGCAGCAAACTGCCGGCAATAGTATTTTCAATGGCAAGAAGAGCCACCACATTGCCATCAGTTTTCATCTCCTCAAAAACCTGCTCAAAAGTGTCGCAACATATAATGTCAAGCTCTTCTCCCTCGAAGAACTTATGGGCTGCAATATCATGAAATGACCCTATAACTCCCTGTATTGCTACTTTTCTCATTATTCTATCTTTTTGTAAAAAAAAATCCCGCTCTCTAACAAGCGGGATTATTATCTTAAAATTATTTGCATCATCTATTTATCATGCACATACAACTTCCCGCTTCACTTTGTCACTAAAGTAAAAATAAAAAAAGTAATATGTACCGTAAAAAGACTTCATAAATTACAATTATTTGTTATTTCGATGCAAATGTAGCAATATTAGCTAATATAGCAAACATTTAATGACATTTTTTAAATTGCAGGTATATTTTTATTCAAAATGTCCTTACAGTCAATCCATATACATCAACAATAATGTCTGCACTATGATATTTTATGGTTCAGACAATACTGAATATCAATATTCAATGTTATAATGATTTGAATGTACAGCTGCAAAAAACTGAGTACGCTCAAAAGATGTCTCATCTGACACGTTTCCGGCACTAAGTTTCCCACGGAACTGCTCCACAGAGTCATAACCGTGTCTGTTCATCCAATCCTCCACACCAGCAATCATCTCACAAACAGCCGCTGCACCGTTTTTATACAATGCGCTGCATACTTCTACTGTTTGCGCACCGACTAACAGAGCCTTTACCACATCACTACCGCTATGCACACCGCCGGAAATGGCAAAATTAACACTCGGTATCAGAGCCGAGCAAATAGCAGTCCAACGCAGACGCTCACAAATATCAGCCGGAGTGCTGCATATCTCTCCACTTACAGGTTTGATTTTCTCAATATCTATGTCTGTCTGATAATGACGGTTGAAAAGCACAATATCACGTGCACCATGAGCATAAAAAGAATTTACCGCCGCTACAGGATTGGTAAGCCCCTGACCAAGCTTGATAACTACAGGAATATTTACGGCAGACTTCACTGCACTATATATATCCACTTGCTGCTCTTCAAATGAACCATACACATACTCTTTTTCAGCACATACCGACATAATGTTAAGTTCAAGAGCGTCAGCCCCTGCCTCTTCTATAACCTTTGCAAACGAGCTCCATTCTCCCAGACAAGAACAACAGATACTGGCGATAACAGGAATAGATACAGCTGATTTGATACTCTTGATAAGGTTAATGTAAGTATTAAGCACATCTCCCCTCACATATTCAGCAAGCGAATCAGCAGCCTCGCCGAGGTCGTCACCAAGCCATTTCTGGGTCTGTTCCGCAATTTGCTCTTCAAAAATTGATTTCAGAACAATTGCTGCAACCCCAGCTTCTTCAAGTTTTTTACATCTGTCCGGACTTGCTGTAAATCCGGAGCTTGCTGCAATGACAGGATTCTTAAGTTCAAGTCCTGCAAATGTTGTTTTCAGATTTGCCATTTTTTCTATTATTAAATTTATATATGAATATATTCTACTTCAATATTTTTCAGTCAAAAGCCAACAGACATTCCAACACCAATACAGGAATTGTTCATATCTTAACACCTAAATTATACGGATTCAGCTGATTATATGCTTCAAGCATAACATCCTCCATATTGGTAAACTTACCATTAAGCAGCTTTCCTTCCTCAGGATTAAGTTCAAGCGACTTCTTCATATCTGCAGCAGCCCCTTCCTTGTCTCCAGCCAACAGGCGCAATCCTCCACGAGCACGGAACAATTCCGGAGAATCAGGATTCTGCTCTATTCCTTCCTCTACAATGCCGACTGCTTCATCCACATGTCCTTGCTCTGCAAGAATCCGACTTAACTCTATATACGCGTGAGGTATAAAAGGATTGGTATCTATGACATTACCAAACATAGCCTGTGCTTCCTCATATTTTCCAAGACCGACACATACGGATGCTTTCTGAAGCAGTACTTCCTCATTCGCTTCAGTATGTTCCATGATAAAGTCAACGTCTTTCTCAGCTTCTGCATATTGCATCATTTCACATAAAATCTGAGATCTAAGAAGATAAGCCTCAAGAAAATCCGGTTCTGCTGCAATAGCCTGAGTAATCTGAACAATAGCATTTATACAATCTTTTTGTACCCTATATTTTTTTGCAAGCAAATAATGAGGGCGTGCTGAAACCGAATTAATCTTTAATGCTTCATTACACCAATACTCCATTTTCTCATAATCCTCAAGCTGAAAATACAACTCTGACAATTCTATCGGGAAAGCCACATCATCAGGATGCAATTCATGTAGCCTCACATATTGCGTAACAGCACAGTCAAGTCTGTCGTTTGCAATAAAAGCACCAGCAAGACCACGACGTACATCCACATCTTCATCAATGGCAAGCGCATGCTCAAAACACATTATAGCATAATCCGTCTTTCCCATTCTCAAAGCTTGTATGCCGTCATATTTCAGCACATCGAAATCACGTTTCTCTTTGTTACGATGCCCTTCCTCCGGAGTCTCCTCCCTGCCAGTAAAAAGAGTCTTAAAAAAGCCCATATATCTTGTGTATTAATATTTATATTTTACTTAACCTGATTTTGCCTGTCTCTTGCTCTATCTCCTCTTCCATAGCCATGAATTGCAGAACCTCATTCAGCAGCTCAGTCTTGACATGCAAAACATTGAGTTCATCAGTCCTATGCCACCCACCATCATCAAGAAGTTTTCTTACCGCCTCTCTGGCACTGCACAATTCCGCATCTGCAAAACGAGTTTTCTTTCTGTGCAGACAAACATCACACTGTCCGCAATCATGTTCTGTCCGTTCACCGAAATATTCCAACAACATCCTGCTTCTGCATTTATTCATCGAACTGGCATACTCGATCATGCTGTCTATACGTTTCCCATAATCATTCTTGCGATCATCGTAAACAGCAGAAGACAGATAAACCAACGATGTATCCACACGAGGCAATGTAAAAGTGATTGTAGGAGTATTGCGTCTTGGTATATAACTAATCACACGATTCCTATTCAGTTCCTTCAGCATCTGATAGATACGTTCCACAGAAATTCCTGTCACATGTGAAAGCATCATTTCCTCTATATACACATAATCAGCAAAAACACCGGAATATGTACGCAGGATTGCATTGATAAGCAAATCCATTTCATCCCCATTATTGCCGAGCCTGTACAACTCTTCTTTCAGCAATGTAAACTGTAGCCGTGATTTAAAGTCCTGCTCCTCATTATATTCTATATAGCCGGCATTAGTGAGCAACTTCAGAGAACTGTCCGTATGAAGGGCGAACTGTCTGAACCTTTTGCAAAAATCTTCGATACAGAATGCATACGTACGTCCCTCACCCTCACCTTCTCCAATCTGCAGAAAGTAACATATATTTTCATAGGTCTGACATATATACTCTTTGTCTGGATAAATTTCAGAAACACGCTTCTTAAGTTGCACCTTATCTCTCGGATTATACAGCAATATAGCATACGCGGCTTCCCCATCACGTCCAGCTCTTCCGGCTTCCTGAAAGTAAGACTCAACCGAGTCCGGCACATTATAGTGTATCACTACCCTTACATCCGGTTTGTCAATTCCCATTCCGAAAGCATTGGTTGCAACCATGACACGGCAACGGTCTTTAGTCCAGTTTGTCTGCTTCAAATCTTTTTCCGCATCTGTAAAACCGGCATGATAATTATCCGCCGTAATACCATTTGCATTAAGAAAAGATGCTATCTCACCCGTAAGTCTCCTACTTCGGGTATATACAATAGCACTGCCTTGCGAGACACTGTTCAATATGTGTAACATCTCCTCCGCCTTGTTTTCTGTATCTCTCACCACATAAATGATATTCTTACGCTCAAAACTCATGGAGAAAACATTCTTCTCCCCGAATTCAAGTCTTTCCATAATATCATCAACAACTCTCGGAGTAGCCGTAGCAGTCAAGGCAAGCACAGGAACATGGTAAGGTATCAGATGCCTTATACGAGATATTTGCAAATAGGAAGGCCGGAAATCATATCCCCATTGAGAAACACAATGAGCCTCATCAACCGTTATCATGGAGATATGGTGCATACGTTCCAGCTTTGCAAGAAAGATATCTGAGGCAAGCCTCTCAGGCGATACATACAAAAACTTGTAATTGCCCAGAATACAATTGTCAAGCACTCTGATAACATCGTCACGCATCATCCCTGAATAAACAGCTGCCGCCTTTATCCCTTTTGAACGCAACTGACGTACCTGATCTTTCATTAAAGCAATCAATGGGGTAACGACTATACACATGCCCTGTACAGCCAATGCCGGCACCTGAAAACATACCGACTTACCGCCTCCTGTTGGCATCAGCCCCAGCGTATCATAGCCTTCAACAATACTGCCGATGATATCCTCCTGTATGCCTCTGAAGCTGTCAAAGCCCCAATATTGCTTTAATATGTCTGTATATCTGCTGTCCACAACTCACTCAATAATATGTTTAGAGCTATACATTCTCCACAATCACAAGCTACCTCTTATGTCCTCAATCTGCAATTGTACCTCACCACGCTTATAACTGTTCTCTTCTATAGTGTATACTATATCAAACGAACTTTTCGTTTTTATATAGCGAACCTGCGAACTTTGTCCGAAAGCAATGCCGTTCATCACATTGTTCGACTTGTTATCCACCAATTCAAGCTTTATATGTTCTTGGTCACGACCGACAACCTTACTGGTTCCATAATCATACACTTGCTTTGTACAGAACATAGGATTGTGATTGTCGGGACCAAAAGGACGCATACGCTTCAAGTCTGCATGAAATTTGTGTGTAATGTCACGGAAATTGATTACTGCGTCAATATACAGATTCGCACTCGTCTGTTCCGGTCTTATCGTATCCGTCACATATTTCTCAAACCGTTGTTTAAACAAATCCACATTCTCCACTTTCAACGACAGCCCTGCAGCATACGTATGACCACCGAAATTCTCAAGCAAGTCGCGACACTGCTGTATTCCTTTATACACATCAAAGCCACTGACACTACGTGCTGAGCCGGTAACCATATCTCCGGTACGGGTGAGCACAACAGCCGGACGATGATACATTTCCGTCAAACGTGAAGCGACAATCCCAATAACTCCTTTATGCCAGTCTTCGTTATATATGACAATGGCGTCACGATCCGAAAGCTCAGGCATTTTCTCCACAATGCCACTGGCTTCCTCCGTCATCTGCTTGTCAAGTTCCTTGCGTTCCTCATTATATTTGTTTATCAGTAAAGCTTTCTCTTTCGCACGATTATAATCATGCTCTACCAATAATGCCACAGACTCTTTACCATTCTGGATACGTCCGGACGAGTTTATCCTCGGACCAATTTTGAATACAATGTCACTCATCGTGATGTCTTTGCCTTGAAGTCCGCATATATCGACAACAGCTTTCAGACCCACACTCGGATTATTGTTTATCTGACGCAAGCCGTGATAGGCAAGTATACGGTTCTCTCCCATCACAGGCACGATGTCAGAGGCAATACTTACAGCCACCAAATCAAGCAAGGGAATGAGAGAACTGAAACTTATACTATTGCTTATGGCAAATGCTTGCATGAACTTGAAACCGACACCGCAGCCCGACAAATGCCGGTACGGGTATGTGGCATCACTCCGCTTGGCATTGAGTATAGCCACTGCAGGTGGCATCTGTTCATCTGGAACATGATGATCGCAAATAATAAAATCTATGCCTTTTTGTTTTGCATACGCAATCTCATCCACAGCCTTTATGCCACAATCAAGCACTATTATAAGCTTTACTCCTGTCTCGTATGCATAATCCACACCTCTCACCGACACACCATACCCTTCTTCATAACGATCTGGAATATAATAGTCTATATTGGAATAGAATTGTTGCAGGAACCTATACACCAATGCCACTGCTGTACATCCGTCCACATCATAGTCGCCATAGACAAGAATCCGTTCCTTCCTGCCCATCGCAGCATTCAGACGCTCCACAGCCTTGTCCATGTCGCGCATCAGAAAAGGATCGTGCAACTCATGTAGTTGAGGACGAAAAAATTTCTTCAGCTCTGCCGCATCGGAAATACCTCTCTGAACAAGCATACCGCATAACACCGGACTTACCCCGGTTGCTTCCGACAACTTTTCAGCTACATCCTTCTGTTCTTGTGTGAGAGTTTCGAAATTCCATTTGTAGTTCATTATATATGTTCTTATTTTACTTACGGGTTTATAATCGGCAAAGTGCAACAGATGACGCAAATCATACAATATTGATTCATGGCGACATCATTTTCTTATTCAAATTCAATAAATAAATGACAATGAATACGCTACAAAATTCTATGCATTATGTTACACACAGAAAACGCACAATACACCATTATAGTTTGTAAAGGTAGAAAAAAAGAACTTATGATACATTTAGCACTACGTTAATTTTATAAAAAAACATTCAAGGCAGGTATTGACATGACGCAACCTGGAGATACATATACCTTACAACAAGCCGGAGGTGCAACCAATACACATCGAATAATGAAAAGGACAAACGGCACTTTTTCAAAGGAAGAGTGGCAATATTGGTTCAGCAATGCCACAAAAGACGACACTAAATAAAAATGAATTTATGCAACAATGGCAACTAACGACAAAGCTGTAGATGTTTTTTTTGCATTATTGATAAGTCTGACAAGAGTTGTAAGCGTAAAATTCTGGAAAGAACTCTTTCTTCCAACCAATGAAAGGAAACACCGTAACCGCAAAGCCTTCCTCTCAGACAAGCGGGGTTATGACAATCTTCTCTCATTTTATCCAGTCTTACCGCAAATTCAATCGCTGTTACATCCATTGTGTCCGTGGACATATAGGACATGATTCCCCCAATGCGGTGTCCTCTGGCAGACTTGCAGAGCCGGAACACCGTATGCTCCTCCGTCTTTTCGCATCCGGCTGATGCACAGGCATAAGTTTCGTGGACAGTGCCATGACACCGGTATGCCACAATCCGAGAGAACAAAAAAACAGTTTTAGGGGTCTACAAACATGACAAGACTGCTGTCTGAAGCTATTTTCACCCCACTGAATTCTATAATCAGCACTGTTGATTATAAAATCAGCAGTGCAGTTTTTACAATCAGCAGTGCTGATTATAAAAACAACAATGCTGTTTGAAGAAATTTTCACACTGAAAATAAGATTTCTCCCTGCTGTTCTTTTTTATCCGCTGCACAAGATTTTCAAATCAAAGCTTCCGGTTCGAGAAATTTGCGCACCGTACCGACTTTTACAGTACGGACAAAAAAATATAAAACTGAGGAGTTCAAAAAATTTCCGGTTCGGACTTTGAACTGATGCATTCATGAACTTCATTTGTATATATTTTCTATAAAATCAAATCGTTTCCAGCTTTTTCTTCCAGTAAATCTCATCATTCAAAAAAAGATTTAATATCTTTGCATACGGACTAAACAACAACTCTTTTTATGATTGTCATTGGAAAACTTATTTTCTAAGACACTTAAACGAGTTGCCTGCGCCGAGCTGAATACAGCAGAATCAAGAAACCGCTCAGGCTGTATAAAGCGGAATTGGGTGGGAAGCCATAGTCCAGGACATAATGAAGGCGTTTACTCGACGCTGTGTTTGAGACACACTGAAATCTTGCAAACTCTCAGTATCTAAGTCTCGAATATAGTCAACGGTAGATGCCCCGGGTGTGATTATATCAATCCCGTTGGGACCTTGTAAGCACGTGTTATATCCTTTCGGATAGAGCATCATTGTTTATATAGGTCTCATAACGGAACGTTTATTCATATCGGCGTGGGCTCTGACGTTGTCTGTTCGACTTAGATAGGCAATGCAAGAGCCTCAGTGTGTGGAACGGACAACAGGACGATTCCACGCTTTTTTTATGTCTTTAGGGTTAATCCTTAAACTAAAGACAACGATATATGTATAGAACAATTGCACAATCCAACATCACCTTATATAATAAGGTAATACCGAATCCTATCCACATAGGAAAGCTACCCATATTCTCCTCCATCAAACAAAAAGCACATTTAGAAAATATCTTACTATACATTCAAATCCTGACAGTTTTGCAGACATATTTCTTCCAGCATAAGTACAAATACGAAAAACAGAAACAATAATCTAATAATCAATTAATTTATATTTCTATGAACGGAAACAGTAATCTCAAATTATTCTCTGCAGTAGCATTTCTTGCATTTGCAGCAGTAAGTTGTTGGGCAACAGCAGAATCGTTGCATCTTTTGTTGTCGTCATGGCCGTTGGCTATGTGCTGGGTAGTGACAGTCGGCTTTTTCTTTATCGCCTCTTGGGGCACGAAACTGATTGTAGACAGTCTCAACCAAAAGATATATATGGAGAAACGCGGATGGTGCTTTGTCGGGGGAATAATCATTCTCCTCATTTTTTGGCTGATATGCAGTATGCCTACGAACACACATACTTTTTTCTATCGCAGCGTCATTCATGACAAGATAACGAACGACATTGCCACTACTGAGGGGTATTTGATACAGATACGCGACAATGTAACCACTGAGACAAGAATACAACTCCGTTTGGCAGAGCTTGAGAACAAGATAAACATCAAACTTGGCGAACTGAAAGCGGAAATCATGAATGAGGCAAATCCGGGATTCGGACCTAAATCGAAGGAAATATTGCGTGCTTTTGCGGAAATATTGGGAGTTGTCAAGATTGAGCCGCTGACCTATAAGGCAGCGTCCATACAGGACAGGGAAAAACTGTATGACGCGTATCGGAAAAAGATATACATTCTTATGGATAGCAGAAAGATGAATATCATCAAGGAAATGACTCCGGCAAACAATCACCATCAGAAAAAAGCCGAGACAGACTACAATAATCTTGAACTGGTAAAGAAATATATAGAGGAGGACAGGCTGGACTTGAACAACGCGGATGACATTGAGAAAGTATGCAAGTTCCTCAATGAAGGTTATGCGACTATCCGCATATACAAGCAGTTTGTCGATTTCAAGGATGAGACAGACAAGGAGGCCTATACACCATCCAATGCAGTGACAAAGGTAAAGCGCATGATAAGCGTGTTTGAGGTATGGGAGGATTTCATCAAAGGCGAATACAAAGGACACGGATTCATCTTTTGGGTACTCTTGTCCATACTTATCGATGTGGCAGCATTTGTGTTCTTCGACATCGCTTTCAAGAAACGTGAGGATTAAATATTTCATATAAACCATTAAATAACAATACTATTATGCCAATAACAATAACAGACTCTACGCAAGAATTAACGGGAAATCAGAATAATGTCAATGTTGTGCTTCCTGAAGATAATGACAATACAGCCATGTCTTCTTCTGTTCCTCATTCTCAGGAAAAGCAACCTGAAACCACAATCTATGGACTGACAGCAGCCGAACTGAACGACGCAAACAGCATTACGGTGACAGTGTCCGACAAGAAAGCACCTCTGATTATTCTTTTCGGTCCTCCGGCATGTGGTAAAACCATGACATTGGTGCGCATGGCACGTTTCCTGAGAAAAGAAGGATATATAGTGTCGCCCATCCGCTCATTCCGTCCGACAGAAGACACGAACTATGCCTACATTTGTGAGCATTTTAATGCGACAATGAATAGTAACAAAGCCGCAGGTACGACAGACAGAATAAGCTTCATGCTGGTGGAGGTTATCAAGAACGGGCGGCGCATCTGCCAAATTTTGGAAGCTCCGGGAGAGCATTATTTCGATCCGACCAGACCGTATGAAAGTTTTCCGAGTTATGTGAATACCATCATATCGGATAACAACAGGAAGATTTGGACCATTATGGTTGAGCCACACTGGAAAAACCACACTGACCGACTGAATTATGTGGATAAAATAAAGCAACTGAAACAAAAAATGCGCTCAAAGGACAGTGTCGTATTTGTACTTAACAAGATAGACCTCACCAATTTTGTAAGAGGAATCGGAGATGTCAATACAGCCTCCGCTCTTAGAGATGTTGAGAATGATTATCCCGGCATCTTTGCTCCGTTCGAGAACCAAAACCCAATCACAAAACTGTTCAAGGAATGGAACTGTGAGTTTGTGCCGTTCCAGACAGGAACTTATAAGGAATCATCAACCGGACTTACTTATCAGGAAGGACCTCGTGAGTATTGTGTCAGGCTGTGGAAATGTATAATGAATAAAATCAAAGGGTAAAACGAATGGTTGTAAAATTATATGTTCACGGAACACCGCAAGGCAACCAGACTTGGGGCAATGTCCAGGGGTATGACAAACAGTATATAGACTGTTTGTATGGTGGTTCTATCAAGAAGGTAGAGGCAGACGTACAAATGTGGGTGGAGGTGCAAGAGAACCGTGACTTGGGTAAGAAAGTCTGTTATTACACTTATTATCGCAAAGACACATTAGAATATGGAACAGCCCGTTCTGGAGGCTATTTTGCGCTGACACTGCGTCTTGACTGCTACTATTCGTATGTTTCCAATATTTATTCTCTTTTGGATGCTGTATTTAATAGTTTCATTGTAGGCCAGATATTGGATAAGAAAGGTGGGAGTTTCCAATATAAAATCACCAATTTTGAAAGTCATCAGGCAAAAAAAGGATATGAATTAGGCGCAATTGAAGAAGAGATAAAAAAATATCTGCTTACATTCTCTTCAGACAACAATATTCTTGATTTGAAAGATTTCAATACAAGCCGTAATTCACAAATTACAACAGAGAATTTGTGCGATTGCAAACCGGAAGAGATGACAAGCCATATAAGGCAATATGGCTTAGTTTCAATCTCACCGTTACACCCGACTGTTGCGATTGCTAATCTGAAGCAAGAATTAAGTAACAAGGAACAACTTTATTGGCAAAAGGGGCAACAGGAAATTACGGAACTAAGAAATACAATTGAAAACAAGGATCAACAAATACGGTCCATAAGCAATGCAAAAAGCACAATTGAACAAGAAAAGTTGAATGTGTCTGCACAATTAGAAAAGACAAACAAACTAATAGAAAACATACGTAATCTGTTGTCTGTAAAAGAATTGAAGACTACAAAATTAGAAAATCCTAATGAAGAGAAATCTGACGATAGTGATATCCAAGAAAAGAAGACCTCACATCAACTAAGAAGAAAGTTGCATTTGATAAAGGAGACAGGAGTCCTAATTATTTTGTCGGTAATCTTGCTTCGCATGATAATGCAAAAAAGCTGTACAAAAGATTCTTCATGTGATAAAGAAAATACACAAATATCATTGATAGACAGCATAGCCAGACTAAATAGCGGCATTGCTATGCTAAATGAAGAGAACAATGAACTAAAAGAAAAAAAAGATAAAGCCGTAAAAGAAGTATTTGACCAAAGATATCCAAACGCAATAATTGATATAATGGGCATAAGTAATGGAAGAATGCATTGCGGTAAGTCCTACTGGATATCATTGAAAAATGTTGATGGAAAATTGGAAGGTAGTTTTCTTTTTGATGATACCCCTGTTTTATATGACAGTTTCACACCCGACCAAAAAGGCGTTCATATAATATCTTATGTGATAGACGGGGTGAAAGTTATTGAAAGAACTGTAAAAGTTGAAGATTAGTATGAAAGCAATATCTCTTATATTATCTTTTCTGCTCTTTGTCTCATGCGGAGAAGAAAAGAAAAAGGCCGTATTCTATGACAACATGTCTGATGAATATTCTGACTCCTTAGAGTATAGCTATGAAAGCAGTTCCGACGATGAAAGAATGATGGATGCAAGTGTCATATCTGTGCCTTTCACAGAGAAGAACGGAGTGAAGTATGTCAAAGTGTCCGTCAATGGTTTCGGCTTCGAGATGATTTTCGATACAGGATGTTCCAGCACACTCATTTCTGTGGCAGAAGCTAACTATCTGTACCAAAAGGGCTATCTGGCTAAGGATGATATTCTTGGGGTCTCTCAGTCGCAGATTGCAGATGGAAGCATTGTGGAGAATATGGTCATCAATCTAAAGGAAGTCATCATAGACGGAAAAATCCGCTGTCCTGAAGTTACAGCTGTGGTTTCTGCCAACAATAACGCACCGCTTCTTTTGGGAAACGAGGTGCTGGACCGGGTTGCCGCATATTCGGTTGACAACGAGAACAAGACCATCAATTTCAAACTGAAACAATAAGCAGATGAACGCTACCGTATATTTATTTGGTGAATTTAATAGCGGTTACAGCCAATATCCTGACGATTACACAGCGGACATATTCAAGCAGTTTTATGCCCATGCAAAATCAACTACACAAGTTGCCATCCATCGTGATGGCAACTTGATGTACTATGGATATGTGCGCAAAATTATAAATGGCAAGTATATCGGACTATGTGTGGTGTTGAACGGATTATACCTGAACAATACTGACGGTTTGTTTTCTCTTTTTGAAAACACCATATCCAACATGGTGTCGGAAGGGCAACTGATACATTTTAGCGACAATGGTGAGATAACAACTTCTGTCGACAGGCTATACTTGAATAAGGAAGAGATTGATCTGCTTGCAGAGTCGCTCCGTGCCGGATTCAGCCGTATTGGGCCTGACACAAAACATCTTCCTCCTGTCAGCTATGCCATTGCCAAAGATTCGGTGAAAGATTTCTCCATAGATGACGAAACTGATGATATTGTCAAGTCTTCTTATACAAACGGATACACCTACATCTACAAGTCCAAGAATTACAATACAGCTCGAATGAACAGTTACAGAGGTGTATTATCCAAAATTTATAAGGAAAATAACCGTTTGAAAAAGGAGAACTATGACTTGCAGACCGAAAATGCCAAGATTAAGAAACAAAAGAAACAGTTTCGCAATGTCATCCTATTATGTGTACTGTTAATAGGAAGTGGAATCGGACTGTATTTTCTGAAAGACACGCTGAATCAGGCACAAGGTCAGCTGAATCAGGCAAAGGAGAATATCAGAAGCAAACAAGAGGAAATAAAAGAAAAGCAAACTGTCATATCAAAACAAGGCAAGGAAATTGATAAAATGACAGAGCAAATAGAAAATTTGCAATATTCACTGTCTGAAGAAACAAACAGACGAATGGAGACGGAAAAATATCTTGAAGAGTTCAAAGACTCAATTTCTTCGTTTATCCCATTGCTGATTAACGACATACAAGTGGGAAACATGGATAGTAACGGTAATATTCAAACCAATTATGGAGAAAAAATCTATGCTTCAAACAGCATGTTTCTAAGTCCTCAAATAATATATACAGGTATAAGAAGCGGAGAAAGTATTACATTACATATCAAGCTATATGATTCATCAGATGTTTTAAGAGCAGGAAATAAATATTCTGGATATTCCTATACTGAAAGCATAACTATTTCAAGCAGAAACGGAAATGCCTGTAGTTTGTCAGGATGGGGAAGCAAAAGTAAAGGAAATTACGAGAAAGGAAAATATCGGTTTGAAATCTGGTATGGAAATATATGCCTCGGCTCTAAAGCTTTCACCTTATATTAAATCCATACATTCAAATTACCCGATTACAAAGAAGCTGTTTGAAAATGTAAAGGATTTTCAAACAGCTTCTTAAAATTACAAATATGTTATCTGCAAAGCATAAAAGTATAGATATACTCTATTTCTTTTGCCACAAATCGAAGCAATCAAACGATACCCACGAACGGTTGTCTGAATAAGTTGTCTGATAAAGCCCCACTTTGAGTTTCTTGCCATTCATCTGCGTACACTTGACAGGGGAGCCTGGCATATCCCTCCATTCTTTACCATCTTTGCTTGTACGGGCATAGAACATATCTCCCACACGCTCTATCTGCAAATACTTGTCATAATTCCAACCGCTTCCGTTAGGATACTGCGGACGAGAATGGCGAGTAAGCACTGTAAGCATATTTCCACAATTATAATTCGGGAATATACCAAGATGAACTATATTCTGCCCCTCACCTTCGGAATCATCAAGAACCATGATTCCACCTTCATTATAGGCTGGAGTTGAATATTTCTCACTACCGTCAATATCTGCAACCAAGCCCTGCATAAGAAAATCACCTTCAACTTCTTTGTATAGTAAAATACCGTTCTGCGACTTGTCTGCCGTAAAATTAGTCTTGGATGAGGAAAGAATCACAGCTCCGCCATCACTCTTCACTGAAATATCTTTTCCGTCATTCTCCCCAAAGAGTATACCATCCCAGCCTATTTCTTTATAGTCTCTCATGTAATCTACCGATTTTGAAACATCATCACCAAAATGATTGAAAGCACCATCTGAAATATTTAAGCTAACAGTATGAATACGGGAAAACTCTCCACTATCATCAGTAATCTTCACAAAACATTTCTGTTGCTTCTTGCCATCTGTGGATATTATCACTGATGAACTATTGGTTGGCTCACCATAGACACACTCAGCAGACTTGGAATCCGAAGTTACTCCATAACAGAACGTAAGCAATCCGGAATCTATAGGTTTGCCATCACTTTCTGTAACAGAAATACTTACAAGGGAAGGAGAAAGAGGACGTGCAGAAACAGACAAATCACTGCCGAAAGAAATTTTATCTTCCGTATCAGACTTCTCCATATATGCAGCCTTTACATCTTCATCAGTAAAACTCTTGTCATAAAACTGTAGAGAATGAAGATAGCCGCAGAACTTATTACTTCCGTCCATAGAACTTCCCAATGTAACATGTCCTTTTGGACGAATCATCAGAAACATATTTTTCTCTTGAATCATTTTGCCATCAAGGTAAATACGTTCATTATACCCGTCAAAAGTAACAACCCAGTGTTGCCACTGTCCTTCACCATCCATACATTCTTTTTGTGCACCGGAATTTTCAAAAGAAGCATTGTGGGCAACAAGACCATTGCTGCGGTCGCTTCCCTGACGAAACTCAATCGTAGACAAATCATTACGGGTAGAGGTGAACTCTGCCACAGTCTCCGTCTGCCCGACTTTCGGATTAAGCGTCCATGCCACTACAGTATAAGGCGCATTGTAGGTCATAGTTTTAGGCAATGAGAAATCACTTCTCAATGACTGTTGACCGTTGAAATAGAATGCGTATTTTCCTTTCTTTATCTCTACCGTAATATCTTTGTCACCGGAAAATACCCCACCCTGCCTATTCTCTATTTCATGCAACTTAACAGACTTTCCGGAAGCATAGTCATCAGCATTGATATCAATAATCTTATAGTCCCGAGCTGATGCCGCGCTACGTTCAGATTGTTCTACGTCTTTCTTGTGAATCCACGGATAACCGGCAATCACAGATGCCTCATCCATATCAACCGCAGGAAGAAGCAATGAAGGGTCGTTTTTCTTGTTCGCATTATATACCTTCACATTCCATATAGCAGCAAAATGCCCATTCTTCTGAGTATCCGTAACAGTTATACGTATATACCGTGCTTTACAATCCCCTTTGTCTATCATAGGAGATCCCTGGTATGTATTGTCTGTACGATCTGCATACACTGTCCATACATCACCATCAACAGAAGTCTCAATTTTATACTGATAGAAAAAAGTGGCATATTCAAACTGTGTCCATACCTGATTGAAATTTCGGCTTTCTCCAAGGTCAATACACAGCCATTCTTCACCATTACAGTTTTTTGCCCGCCAAAGAGTAGCGTTATTATCATCTGTGGCATATTCAGGCTTAAACCATTCGCTATATGCAGATGAAGCTGTAGCCACGGCCTTATAAGCAATATTCATAGCAGCCTTTTTCTTTGCCTTATCCGCCTTCTTTGCCAAAGACAATGGCAGTACTCCATGATGTGTAGGATTAATCTTCTGGATATTGCCTTCACCATCAAAATTCAACTCATCAATACAGACCTGGCGATGGAATCCGTGTATAGAACGTGGAACATTATGCCTGTGATAGACAATGTAAAACTGTTCCCCATCCACAAGAATGGAATGATGCCCGGGACCATGTATTGTTTCATCAGCATTCGTTTCCAATATGCATCCCTTATATTCATAAGGTCCCATAGGACCACTCTTGCTTACGGCATATTGCACACGATAGGTGTGGTCATGGCAGGAACCGGAAGAATAGGTAAAATAATATATGCCATTCTTCTTGAAGACAAACGGAGCCTCAAAAAAATCCTTTATTTCGGTATTAGGTATCAATCTCTTGTCTGTAAATGATTTGCCGTCAGGTGTCAGACGTGCTACACCACAACCAAAATCTTTATAGATGCCCCATGTACCGAAATACAGATATTCCGCCCCATCCTCATCCTTGAACAACTGAGGGTCAAGTGTAATGGCATTAGTAACAAATCTATCGGGTACAAGTACCGCTTCTGCATCTCCAAGCCTATTTTTCCATGGTCCTACAGGGGATGCACTCTCACCCACATGCACCACACACGGCTGACAGTAATAATACCGAAAAGTTCCGTCTTCTTGTTGTACCACATCCGGCGCCCAAACAACTTCTGTCGTAGGCCAGTTCATTGTAACGTTCCTCCAATTCACAAAGTCCTTAGACATCCATACCTGAGCAGGACCATATCCGTTACCAGTACCATCTGTTGTGGCATAGATATAATACGTATCACCAAATTTACGGATGGTAGGATCCGCAAAATATCCTGGTATAAACGGATTTCCGGCTCCGGGAGTATTCCACTCCACTGATTGTATCTGGGCTGCAGCATGACAAGCAAAAGCGGCACATACCACAGTTCCTACAGACCTCAATACACTTCTTTTCATCATTGATATAACTTTAATTGTATGACGCTTAAAGAACAACTCTTCAAACAGCTTAAATATAATCCAAATGTACAGAGCAAAACTTATTTCAATGCCTTAAGATGTTTTGCATATAATGCTGTAAGCTGAGCTATGGAATTATCATCAAATGTCACTTCAAGTGCCGCTTTTGCAGCCTTGACCTTCTTGGAAGAAGCCGCCTTTGGATTAGATGTCTCAAGTTCCTGAATACGCACTTTAAGGGCAGACCATGTTTCAAGCAAATTGTATTCATCTTCCGTTACCGTCATAAAAGAGCCGTGTTGAGGATTCACATCCCCCTCTATCGGGGTTCCTTTGTCAATATTTTCAAGAGTGGCATCTGCATTGCACAATTTGTAGCACTTGCCTCCGGAATACCGTATATATGCCACTTTCCATCTGTTTTCATTAATGAGCCTGAACGCACTTGGACCTTCCACGTTTTCTTTACCTTCATTAGTTATATGAAGAACATCATGCCACTGTCCATTTCCAAGTTTGTCGAAGACAGCTTTATAAATACCACGTTCATAGCCAGATACACCTTCTCGCTTGAAAAATATATGATACTGGCGGTCACAGTCATTCCAATCTATATGGCAATCTATCATAGCAGTCCCACGGTCATGAAAAAGACGCGGTTTTGTCAATGTAGTAAAATCCTTATCCGCATACGAATAATACATGCGGTCATGATCATCACCTTCATTCGTTGAAAGCATCGAATAATATACAAAATAACCTCCTTTTCCGTTATCGTAGTCTTTGTCCCAAATCATCTGAGGAGCCCAGACTCTGTTGATAAGCGAATAATCCTTGTATACATCACGACTATCCGGATCGGAAAATATCTCCTTTCCTTTACGAAAATCAAAAGTTGTGGAAGTCCAGTGAATAAGATCATTTGATTTGAGCAAATTTATACCATGATTAAACCATGTACGCGATTTTCGGTTGCTCATGTCTGTAGTCACCATGAGATAACCGTTTCCGTCCGCAGCCCTAAGTATGAATGCGTCACGTACCCCACCTTCTATACCTGCAATCTTTTCAGCATCATAAACAGGCTGATTATTGATTAGAGGATGAAACTTCACACCGTCATCTTCCTTCCTTCCAAGCGCATAAAGAGTATTTTCACTTGTGCCAGCCATATGGCAATAGAGATAGCCGAACATTTCATCATCGGGTGCAAGTGTCACATCAAACTTCATAACCTCTCCGTCTACTTCCGCTTTCAGGATTCCAATCTTCATATAACCACCTTTTGGCAGCTTTTTTATATGCAATGTCTGTCCATCAAACGTCATATACTCATTATCTCCTCCGCTGGCATTGCTCATTTCCCAACGTATGCTTTTCCCATCTATTTCTGAAGGAAGAACTATATCATTTCTTACAGCATTCAATTGATAATGCAACATTTGCATGATATTACACTTGGTACATTCGGACGCATTACTGCATACACTTTCTACATTCACTCCCTGCACTGCACCATTCTGATTCTGTGCAGACATTGTCAGAGGCATGGCAAATGAAGCCATTGCCAATACAGGAAATACCATTTTCTTGTTTTTCATGTGGCTAAACTTTATTGTTATTAGTTTCATTTGCAAATATAGTTCAAAGTGAAGGCAAAAACAAATTAAACAGTCTGACTTTCACACTTAAATGCATTGCACCCCAAAAGTTTTTGTACAACTTTTGGGGTGCAACTCAAATCAGAAAAAGTAATACACAAAGTTCATACATAAATGAAAGTGTGCCATATCTGGTTTTCTTTCCATATCAGACATATCATCTGAAATCAAAAGTAAGATTGATATGCAAGCCCTCATCTCCCTGTTTGATTCGTATGTTTCCCGGCTGACTGTTTGGTCCCTGCTGCTCTATAGGCTTAAATGAACATATCGCAGGAATATCAAGCAAGAATGAGATATCTCCTTTCGGGAAAGAAGGCATCGTGGACCTCAGTCTGCCTTCAGGCTCCTGAGGAGTGAAAGCATGAAGGAACAGTCCGTCAGCTCTTGAGTATACAGTAAACGGTACCTTGACATTTTCTATCGTCGCCCAATATATATTGGCATGATACCCCTTAAACTCAGGATATACAAGATTTTCATAGCTTTCTCCCGTAATGGTATTATTATAATCCTTGTGCCAAACAGCATAGTTAGTGCCGGCAATACGATTCTTCCACACTCTATATGGACCACGACCGAGCCATTTCATTCCTGTACATTCTGCTTCAGGATAAGAGAAGGTAAGCCCAAGATTCTTTACTTGAGTATCCATAAAGGCATCATCAAATCCACCTCCTCCAGACGCACGGTTAAGCAATATGGCATCCATACTCAACAAGCCACGTTCATCCAGCTTCCATACAATGGAATCAGCCGCTCCTTTGTATTTGGCACAGAATACAGCGCAATTATCAAATTCCTTGACATAACTGAGCTCCGGCTCATAGCGCATCTTCATACCAACAGCCACAGGACCATCTTTCAAAGGTATCTCAACCAACTTCCGGTTATTTTCGGAAAAGCTCGGATCTTTCTTCTTTTTCTTTCCATTATTATCCGGCGCAACAGTCTTATATGCCTTTATACTATTAATGGTACCTGTTTCCGCATTAAACTCAACAACCACACTGCTACTCTTTAATGTTATTGTTGTAGCTGTTTTGACTGCAGTAGGTGCAGGGAGCAGTTCAAGTGTCACAGGTGTGGAAGCAAGCTGATGTTCGTAATACTGGCGGGCAAGACGTATCGGATAAGTCCAAGTATTCAAACACTCCCCATTCCTGTCATAGGCTTCAAGTTCAAGAACATCACCTTCATGAAAATTCTCCGGCAACGCAAATTTAGCCTTACCCGTCTCTCCCGGCTCTATATCCGGCAATGCAACCATGCCTTCAGCTATCACTTTATTCTCTTCCTCTGAAAAATTCTTGCTTGTTTCAGCATACACCACATTATCGGCAATATGGCGCATAGGTGTGGCACAACTACGCACCTTGTATTTCATTGTACATTCAGACAATGAAGTATGTGTATATTCGTTCACAACAAAAAAAGAACCATCAAAATGGTCAGTTATGACAAGAGGCTTTATCTGTATCGGAGACCACTGGCTACGCACAGCCCAAAAACTACCCTCCTTCTCACGGCGGGGACCAAGAATACCGTCAGGAGCATTACTTTTGTCACTGTCAAGAATACCACCTTTGTCTGTCCGCTTAGGTGCTTCATCCGTAAATACCCAGATGAATCCTCCTGCAAACATAGGGTTCGTCTGCCATCTTTCCCAGAAATCACGAAGTCCGGCACCACCACCCTGATCATACATGGCATGCATAAACTCTGTTGGCATAAATACTTTATAGCCATTTGTAAAACGAGCTACTCCAGTAAGATATGCCGGATAATGATGAGTATCAAGATCATTGAAATCAGCCCATGGATGCACAACATGACGGCGCTGCAACTTGTCATACTTAGCAAACAGCGGGTCAAGCTCTGTATTCCATCCACCTTCATTACCATTACTCCAAATCACCACACACGGATGATTCACATCACGACATACCATCTCTTTCACGAGTTTCTCGCCGACAGGTGTATCGTATGCATTCTGCCATCCGGCAAGTTCATCCATATACACAATTCCAAGCGAATCACACATGTCAAGGAAATGTTCATCCGGCGGATAATGAGAACGCACTGCATTCATATTCATCTGCTTGATAAGCTTGACATCTTCAAGACTCATAGCTGCAGATGTAGCACGTCCGCCATCCACTGAAAATGAATGTCGGTTCACTCCCTTGAGAACTTGACGGACACCGTTTATATACAAACCGTCCTGAGGAAAAAATTCAACTGTACGGAAACCTATACGTGTCTCCCTCGTCTGCACAATCTTTCCGTTCTTATCTTTCAAATCAATCTTTGCCACATAAAGGTTCGGTGCTTCTGTTGTCCAAAGAACAGGATCAACCCACTTCATCCGCATCACCTGTTCCTTATTACCGTTATCAATTTTCAAAGAAGCCACTTTCTGCCCGTCAGCAGTAGACAGTTCCTGTCCATCTTTAAGAGAACGTACAGAAACCGCCACTTCATATCCTCTGGCATCTCCTTCCATATCAATAGAAGCGGCAAGCGTTCCATCCTGTTCTGCACTCAACACATAATGCCCTATATGTACTTGCGGCAGCACTTCAAGCCACACAGGACGGTATATGCCGCCATAAAGCCACCAGTCAGCTTTGCGTTCTGCAGCATTGACAAGCCGGTTGGCAGACTCTTTGGCAACCTTCACCTCAAGCGTATTCATCTTGCCCAACTCTATAAAAGGTGTAATATCATACGAGAAACGGTAGAATCCGCCCTGATGCATATCACCGGCTTTATGTCCGTTTATCAGAACCTCGGTATCAGTCATTACACCATCAAAAAATATTTTTACAATCTGATTATCCCATGCCTTATCAGCCTTGAACTTCATCTTGTACACACCGGTTTCATCGCTTGCTTTCTGCCCCTTAACGGTATAATATCTCCCGTATGTATATTCGCCAAAACCCTGAAGTTCCCAATTACATGGAACTTCTATCTTCTTCCATTTTCCACTATTCTGACCACCTGAACAATAAAAGTCCCATGTGCGTGTGTCGTCAATCCCTGTTCCGGAAAGATAAATCCTTTCAGGATGCGGAGCCTGCGCTCCAACTTGCATACTTGCCACAGACAATAATCCGAACGCAAGAAATCCCAATGATTTGTTTTTCATAAAGGTTGTTTATTACAAATTACTTTTCTGCAAAAATAAGGAAAAAACATGAAAAGGGAATGAAAAAACAGTATCTTTGCAACATCCATCTGATTAAAACAACAAAAATAAATAATATAAACTTAAGTAAAGCTATGAAACGTATAACATTCTTCATGTTATTGCTTTTTGCCACATCTACACTATGTATGGGGCAATATCGCAAATCCGTATCTATCCTCGGAGACTCCTACTCAACTTTCGAAGGTTATTTACATCCGGATACCAACAGAATATGGTATTGGAGAGAACCCAAGAAAACAGATGTAAACAGTGTCACACAAACCTGGTGGCATAAGTTCATAAGCCGGAATGGCTATAGACTATGTATTAACAATTCTTTTTCAGGAGCAACAATATGTCACACCGGTTACAGGAAAGAAGACTATAGTGACCGCTCTTTCATCACAAGAATGAACAACCTCGGCTGTCCGGACATCATCTTCATTTTCGGAGGTACAAATGATTCTTGGGCAAAAGTACCAATAGGTGACTACAAATACGAAAATTGGTCCAAAGAAGAACTTTATCGGTTCCGCCCTGCTATGGCATACATGCTTTCAGACATGAAAGAACGGTATCCAAATGTAGAACTATACTTCATACTTAATAATGAACTGAGCGATGAAATTACAGAATCCGTAAAAAATATATGTACACACTATGGTGTCGACTGCATCGAACTAAAAAACATAGACAAGCAAAACGGACATCCTTCCATCAAAGGAATGGAACAAATTACGGAACAGCTCGAACAACATTTGAAATTGTAAAAAGAATTATTTAAAAAGATTTACAGTCAAGACATCAATCGCCTCATGCGGAATAGTATTCTAAAAGTCAGACATCCATTTTTGAGGTGCTATCCTGATGAAATAAACATATTATGCGCAGAGAAATAAATTTTTCCTACGTATTTTTTTCACATATCAATGTAAATCGCTAATTTTGCACCCGATAAACCAAGGCTGCCCGAATGGTGGAATGGTAGACACGAGGGACTTAAAATCCCTTGGCCATTGCGGCTGTGCGGGTTCGAGTCCCGCTTCGGGTACTGAATTGAGGGAGAAGAGTGATCTTCTTCCTCTTTTTATTGTATCCTGTCCACCCTTTTTCTCTACTAAACCAATACAGACAATTCTACCATAATCTTGTCATGTATCCGCCACCATATAGTGTCTGCGTTGCCCGCATTGATTTGTGGACATACCAAGAGTGGTCACAGAATAGTCGATTACAGATTTGTCCTGTCACATGCTCCTCATACATGACATTCTTCTGATGGAATGACCTTTTTATATCCGCAACCCATTTTTGCTATCAGTCTTACTTATTAAAAATCTCTTTTTATAATTCAACATATATTCTTCAGAAAAAAACTGTATCTTTGTAACATAATTGAAAAGCAAGGTAAAAACGATATGTTACAATTTATAAGTTTTGGAAGTGGAAGTTGTGGAAACTGCTACTGTCTCAGTGATGGAAGCAGCTCTATTCTTATCGATGCAGGTATAAGCACAAGACGACTGAAACGTTATTTCCGTGATTATGGTGTGAACCAGTCTACCATACGTGCCCTTATTGTCACTCATGACCATGCCGACCATATAAAAGCTGCAGGAAAATTGAGCAGTGAATTAAAAATACCGGTATATACCACTCAACTCGTACACGAGGGTATAAACCGTAACTTTCATGTAAAAAATAAGATTGAGCACTGTTACCTACAAATTATCGAGAAAAACAAAACATTTGAGATTGACAGGTTCAAAATCACTCCATTTGAAATTCCCCACGATTCAATGGAGAATGTCGGATATTCCATTGAGCACGAAGGAGAGATTTTTACCATAATGACCGATATAGGTGCTCCTACCGACAATGTAAAACATTATATTTCGATAAGTAATCATATTGTCATCGAAGCCAACTATGATGTGGAAATGCTGGTCAACGGGAAATATCCTCTTCATCTTAAGCAAAGAATCATGAGCGGAACAGGACACATGTCAAACAGACAAACCGCTGAGGCTTTGGCTGAAAATTTCCATACCGGATTACAAAATGTTTGGTTGTGCCATCTTAGTGAAGAGAATAATCATCCTGAACTCGCAAGAAAAACAATTGAACAACATTTGCGTTCATATGGTATCGTTGCCGATGCTGATTTTACACTTGAGGTGTTACGTAGAAAAATACCTACAGGACCGTTTTATATTAACCGTAACGAAGAATAATCCGCCACCTTGCACAAAGAGGGAGGACAGAAAATCCAATCAATTTTCTGTCCTCCCTCCTTTCTTTATTCTTATCAGAAAGTCATTCTGACCATAAATCGCACACCCCAATTGTTTGTTCCGGGATTATCCAGATAAGTCAGACGTTTTACATATTCCACATGAAGAATTTTGAGAATGTTATGCACCCCAAGACGCAATTCCGCATACGGAGTCTTCTTGTCCATAATCTGCGTATTGCATTCGTATGTGCCATCCGCAAGAAAATGTCCTGGAAAATAGAATAATTCACTATCATTATATCCGGAAGCTGCAGGATTGTTCTTGTCTGTCAACGTACCCCACAAAACATTCACCCCGATAAATTCCCTCCACTTCAGCTTTTTCAAAAGCGGAATACGGTTGAATATCTTTCCGTTCAAATCCCACGACAGCATCAAAGATGCATAACGGTCGTTCAGAAACTCCAAATTGGATATCAAAGAGAATGTATAGTCTTCAAGAATATAAGACTGGTTGGCTGCAGGATGTATCAGCAGAGGAAAAGGAACTTTATTCCACTGTATTCCGGCTTTAGCATCCACATCAATCTTACCCCAACTTCCAACCCAAAAACGTTTATACATCCCAGCTTCTGTCACATTATAATCGTATTGACCGCCCAAAAAGCCATTCATTCCGGCTGTATGGCTTACGGTAAACACCGGAGCATCAAGATTAATCTTCAAACGACGCTGCTTGGTATTGACATATGTAGCACCTGGTTCAAAGGTAAATCCTACTTTAAACTCTGTAGTGGTAATATCTCTGACCCACATCGAAGGATCATTGACAGGAGAACTTATACCTATTTCAGGATCCATGACACCAGTCCCCACTTTCTGATAGAAAAGGGCGTCTACCGGCCTATTGTTGGTACGAGTAAAATTCAGCTTAAACTTTAGTCCCGACTCCCATTCGCGGTCGTATGCCACATGCCATTCCTTAGTATGGTTATACTGGTCAACCTTGCTTGCATGGAATGAAGTGAACATATTATCCTTATCCGTCGGAATAAACTTATCAAAAGGCGACACAATATCATCAAGATAATAAACAGAAATGTTGTTTTGAGGAAACTCACGCGGCAAGTAAGCCTTCTTGTTAAAGGCATACGTCAACTGCAGCTTCCCATATAGATTCTGCGTTTTCGTTCCATACGCAGCATATCCGTTAATGAAAAAGTGAGGATTGAAATTGGCTGTTGTAAGAGCAGAGATACGCAAGCGCATCTTATCATAATTATTTGAAGATATAATTGTATTTATCGGTCCTATATCCACTTTACTCGGATGAAGAGAATCTCCGGTCTCAACAAAATTCTCAACCAAAGCCTTGAATCCGAATATGACATATTTGAATCCTTTCAGACCTTCAATACGACTGATAAACGTATCCATCTGACCTTCACTCTGGGTCAACTCCACCTTACGGTAGCTCTCCCAAAAGCTGTCATCCTGCATCTGCGCATCAGGTTCACGGAACACATTCCCCTTTATTCTCTTAAACACTTTGTTGGGAATCTCCTCAAAAGCAAAATCCGACAGACGAGTAGTACGCTGCACAAGAAACTTACCGAGCCACTTGGAAAGCTTCAGTTCCACCAGCATGTCATTGTTGATAGCAACACGCTCACCTGAAGGCAACTCCGTAAAATCCTGCGAGATAATCATGTTGTCCACAAAATTCACATCACTCCGAGAAGGAATGTTCAATTCTACACGACGCACCTGATAGCTCGAATCCGCCATAATAAATAAATGACCGGAAAAGCCGAAATCCTGCTGATTGTTTGGCAAAAAACCTACATCAATAACCTTGTCATTGTCTATAAAAATAGTATCTTGAATATAGTACCTGTAAAAACTTATGGCACTGTTTGCAATAGGACTCTTGAATGGATACTGAAGCAAACGACACTCGTTCTCATAAATATCCACATCAGTAAACACATCCTTAAGCGTAGTAGTGAATATCTCTCCGGTATTTACCAATTCCGTCACACCCTTGTTGCTTTCCCCCTTAATCAACACCTTCTCCGAATGAGGATCCTTCCGGTAGAACGTTTCGGAAAGCGTCTCGTCCACAGTCAAAGGAAGAATAAGTTTTCCTGTCTCCGGACAACGCTCCACATGTTCTTTCAAGAAAGCCAATTTTTTAAATTCACCTTCCTCAAAAACTTTGTCAGTAAACTCATTGATAGAGAACGTCATCTTCTCATATTTTGTATACGTAAAGAAATCCTTCTGTCTGAGATCATTCATCTTTTTCGCTTCGATGACTTTACGCATCAACTCCACAGCCGGATTATTCTTTCTGCTATACTTGGTTTTCTTTGCCGTAATGGTCACTCCCTGCAACTTACGTGGTTCTGGTACAAGCTTGATTGTCAAGTTCTTCTTTTTCCCCGGTACCAGTTTCACCACTTGCGTCACATAACCCATCGTAGAAACAGTCAGTTCATTCCACAACGAATCTTCTTTAACAACAAAACGTCCATTCTCATCTGTCTGTTCACCCACATTCTTCCCTTCATAATATACATTCACGAAATCCAGAGGTTGTCTGGTCTTTGCATCAACAACAACTCCTGTCACTTGGGCATCAGCCGCCAAAGCACAGAACATACATATAAAGAGCAAGAAGAAATATTTCAAAACATATTTTTTCAACATGTCAGTACAGGTTTATATGATTGTAAATACAGTCTCAACCTTACTCAGTCGCTAAGCCCATCTAATCCGCCAATGTTCCATAAGCAGAAAATACTGGTCCAAAGAAACCTTCAGGCATATTGTAAAAAAAATAAAGCCTCAAAGTTTCTCTCTCCCATAAAAAGAGAAAGAAACAATGAAGCTTTTCATGGTTTTATCTCAGATACAAAAGAAATCAATCAATTTCCTCATCTGCCTCATATCCACCCATCTCACGGATAGCATTCTTCAACATTGTATACTGCTGGAAAAGGTGATTTACGGCAACCTCGTCCTTTGTATAGTCATGCATAGGCGACTTAAGGAAGAAGCTGAGGAAACGCTGTATACCGAAACGTCCGGCACGGGCAGCAAGGTCAGAAAGCAGACAGAGGTCGAGCAACAGCGGTGCGGCAAGGATAGAATCGCGGCAGAGGAAGTTGATCTTGATCTGCATAGGATAACCCATCCATCCGAAGATATCGATGTTGTCCCAGCCTTCCTTGTTGTCGTTGCGAGGAGGATAATAGTTGATGCGCACCTTGTGGTAGTAGTCAGTATAGAGATCCGGCTGTTCTTCCGGTACCAATATTGACTCCAATGTGGAAAGTTTTGAAACCTCCTTTGTGCGGAAGTTTGCAGGCTCATCCAAAACAAGACCGTCTCTGTTTCCGAGAATATTTGTAGAGAACCATCCGCTCAATCCGAGACAACGAGTACCGATAATCGGAGCAAAACCCGACTTTACAAGTGTCTGTCCTGTCTTAAAGTCTTTTCCGGCAATCGGCATCTGGGTCTTTTCTGCAAGCTCCCACATAGCAGGAATGTCAACAGTTGTGTTCGGAGCACCCATAATGAACGGAGCGCCTTCTGCAAGTGCAGCATATGCATAACACATAGAAGGAGCGATATGCTCTGTATCATTGTCCTTCATTGCCTGCTCAAGTGCAGCAAGAGTTCCATGTACAGGCTCATATACAGGTACAAATATCTCAGTTGATGCAGCCCAAGCCACTACTACACGTTCGCATCCGTTGTCAGCCTTGAACTTACGAATGTCCTCACGAAGCTCTTCGACCATTTCCCAACGTGTCTTACAGTCTTTCACATTGTCACCGTCAAGACGCTTTGCAAAATTCTTGTCAAAGGCAGCCTTCAAAGGAACGATTTTCTCAAGCTCATCCTTCACAGGCTCAATATCTTTCTCTTTCAACACTTCTGCATACATTGCAGAGCGATAAGCATCAGCAGGGTACACATCCCATGCGCCGAATACTATATCATCAAGAGATGCCAATGGGACAATATCTGAATAATGAAGATATTTCTTATCAGTTCCCTTGCCGACACGAATCTTGTCATATTGTGTCATAGAACCAACAGGTTTTGCCAACCCTTTACGAGCCATCAGCACACCTGTCATAAAAGTTGAAGTTACAGCACCAAGACCAACAACCATTATTCCTAATTTGCCGCTGGCTGGCTTAACATTCTGTTTTTCCATTTTTTGTATATACTTTTATTAGTTACAAAATTACAGTTTGCAAAATTAAGGATTTTAAGGTGTTCAACATAAATCTTTTTGTCCACAAATATGTTTGAAAAGTAATCAAATCACTTTTTTTTCATTTTTCTCAATATAATAATTCATTTGTACAAGATAAAATATTGGATTTTCATAAATCATACATATATTATATATATCCTGTTTGTTTACCATGTATGGCAATAAATCCATATCTTTGCCCATAAAATAAAACATACAAAAGCAGAATAAACAATGTATCTAATAGCAGACAGCGGATCCACCAAAACAGAATGGTGCATTACGGACAACAACACATCCGACCATATCATCGCCACCAGCGGTATCAATCCCGTATTCCACACAGAAGATGAAATCTGTCATATTCTCCATACAGAATTGATTCCTCAAATACATTCCGAAAAGAACAGTATAGAGCAGATATATTTTTATGGTGCCGGATGTACAGAAACGCATATTCCTGTAGTAACAGCAGCATTAAGCAAAGTTTTCAGCTATACAAAGAGAGTGTTTGTCGGAAGCGACCTTCTCGGAGCGGCACATGCGCTCTGCGGCAACAATCCCGGCATTGCATGCATACTCGGCACAGGTGCCAATTCATGCCTATATGACGGAAAAGAAATAATCCGACATACTCCTCCACTCGGTTTTATCCTCGGCGACGAGGGCAGCGGGGCATATATAGGAAAAACACTTGCCAATAAGGTATTGAGACACCAGATACCCGACGAACTGTACGAATTGTTCATGAAACAAACGGCACTTACACCTGCCGCAATCATTCAGAAGGTATATCGTGAGCCCATGCCCAACCGTTTTCTTGCCTCTCTGTCCGAATTCTGTTACAACAACCGACATCACAAAGACATACGTAATATTCTGATTGACAGTTTCGACACCTTTTTTAAGAATCACGTCAATTCATACAACCATAATCTTGAACCGCATATCGACAAGGTGAATTTTGTAGGTTCCATTGCCTACTACTATATAGACGAACTGACTGTAGCTGCCAGCCAGAACGGATTTTCCATAGGAAAAGTCATCCGCAAGCCTATCGGGGATTTGACAAGATACAGAATTAATTCATTGTCCGTATAATACAGACACTAAAGACACAAAACAGGAAAAGCTTGAATCCCGATAACCCGTACAGCAATATCTGTTCATCAGCCGAATATCAATTGACATGCCATACACCTACAAATCAAGAGGCTGTCCTGATTTTCATGTCTGCAAACAAATATAAAGCAGATGAAAATTGGGACAGCCTCTTGATTCTTGCAAAGCCGACAGACTATTTTCTGCGCTGAGTAGGTCTGTTCTTGACCCTCTGCCTGATTTCCGCCTTATGCTTTGCAGCACCAGAACCGTGGGCACCGGTCTGATAAGCCTTCTTCCGTGCTTTGGTCTTCACCTTATCCGGATTTCCGCTATTCGATCTGAATCCTCCTCCAAACGTTATGCCATTCATTATGGCATTCTGTACCTCTTTGTCTGAAGCCATAGCCTATAGTTTTACATATTTATCAATGATGAAATAATCTGATGCCCGTAAATGCCATTGCTATTCCATACTTGTCACAAGTGTCAATAACATGGTCATCGCGCACCGATCCGCCTGCCTGTGCAATATATTCCACTCCGCTCTTGTGGGCACGCTCTATATTGTCGCCAAACGGGAAAAAGGCATCACTACCCAGACACACACCTGTATTCTGCGCAATCCAAGCCTTTTTCTCTTCCTGTGTCAGAGGTTCCGGTTTTTCTGTGAAGAACTGCTGCCATGTGCCTTCACGAAGGACATCTTCATACTCTTCACCGATGTACACATCAATAGTGTTGTCACGGTCAGCACGTCTGATGTTCTCCTTGAAAGGCAAGTTCATTACCTTCGGACACTGACGGAGCCACCATATGTCCGCCTTGTTTCCAGCCAAACGAGTGCAATGGATACGGCTCTGCTGTCCGGCACCAATACCGATAGCTTGTCCGTCCTTGACATAACAGACAGAATTAGACTGCGTATACTTCAATGTGATAAGAGCAATCTTAAGATCACGCTTTGCCTCCTCAGAGAAATTCTTGTTTTGAGTCGGAATGTTCTCAAACAGATTATCACCCGAAAGATCTATTTCATTACGTCCCTGTTCGAAAGTAACTCCAAATACTTGCTTGCGTTCTATCGGAGCAGGACAATATGAAGAATCTATCTTTATTACATTATAAGTGCCTTTGCGCTTATCTTTCAATATTTCAAGAGCTTCCGGCGTATAGTCCGGAGCTATCACACCATCGCTGACCTCACGCTTTATAAGCAGAGCTGTCACCTCATCACATGTGTCGCTAAGAGCTATGAAGTCGCCATACGAAGACATACGGTCGGCACCTCTCGCACGTGCATATGCAGTAGCTATAGGAGAAAGCGGCAACTTGATGTCGTCTACAAAGTAAATTTTCTTCAGTGTGTCGCTCATAGGAGCACCCACAGCTGCACCAGCAGGGCTTACATGTTTGAAAGATGCGGCGGCAGCCATCCCTGTAGCTGCCTTAAGCTCTTTTACAAGCTGCCATGAGTTCAGCGCATCAAGCAAATTGATGTATCCGGGACGTCCATTAAGAATCTCGATAGGGAGTTCACCTTCCTCCATATATACTCTGGAAGGTTTCTGGTTGGGGTTACAACCATACTTCAAAGCCAATTCTGTCATACGATTTCTGATTTTGCTGTTTGTTTATTTGATGCAAAAGTACATAAAAATTTGGAATTTTTACATCGGCAGAATAAAGAATCTGTTTCCTTTAGAGGAAAGATATAACAAAGAAACGAAAGTGGGTGTAAAATAAAGAAAGGATATCATCCGTCAGTACCGGCTCTTTCGAAGCATTTTAGACTTTCCGTTTGTATTTTTTTAGGGATACCACAGCAAATACAAGATAACTCCATCCTTTCCAACCAGAATATTACGTGTTGAAATTCGTTGAACAGATAATTCTTTTCTGATTGTGCATTTCTTGAATTTGATCAGACGTTTAGCCTATACTGCACCTGAAAAAGAGCATATTGAGGGAGAACTTCGTCAGATATGTAGTAAACTGGAAGTACCGGATCAATCAGTTGAAATCAATCCAAATCAGTAAAAATCAGGTTATTCCACCGATACTATGACCATATCAACTCATTCTTTCTGTTCATCGGTTTCATAAAAATGTTCCACCACCCTACAGATTTGTATAAACTGCCGCAAACAACTATTTTCACTGCACTTTTTTTTATAAACCACAGTGCTGTTTTTATAATCAGCAGTGCTGATTATAAAAACTACACTGCTGATTTTACAAACAACACTGCTGATTTAAGAAATCTGTACACTGTTCCGTTCTTTACAGTGCAGACAAAAAATATAAAAACAAGACTCAGTATTTTTCATATCCGGACTCAAAAACTGATACGTTCATGGAGCAGTCTCCGACTATCCAGGCAGCTAAAACCATAGAATGTTCTCCATATCCCCATCCTACTGAAAACAAAAAAAGTGTGTTCAGACACAACCTGCTCTACACAGTGTCTGAACACACTTCTCCTTCATATTCGCTGATTATTCATCCGCCAAACAAACAATGTCATTCCTTCTTATATACCATATATATCCTTTGATATTTTTGTGTCCCATCTGTTTCAACAACTGCATATATTCACGCACCTGAATCTCATGTTCCATACTCTGTTTGCCGGTTTTATAATCAATTACAATCGTCTCATCCTCTGACATGATGACCCTGTCCGGTCTGCGCTCTTTCACTTTACCGTCTTTATCCTTAAAAATAATGCTGCACTCATTGAACGTCTGCCATTTTGGAGAAAACCATGTGGCAGCCTGAGTGTTACTGAACGCCTTACGGACCAGCCGGGCAACATCATCTCTATATTTTGCATTGGCAAAACATCCTTCACCATCCAACTCTCTAACGGCTTTGTCTATGTCGTCAGGATGTTCAATCATAGCAAACAGTCGGTGGAACAACAATCCTTCGTCTATATATTCCTGTTCCTTAGCATCTTCTTCATCTCCATTGATAAACTGTACAGATTTGTTCGACTGCCTGAATTCCGCTAAAGTGTCAAAATATTCAAATTTTGAATCTATCTGGCTATATGCCCTATTCACGACATTTTCATCCTCTTCATTCTGTTTCAGACTACTTGCCACAAGCTCTCCCCTTTCATGGCATGTAAGCAGCCCCGGTATTTCCGTCTCAGAGAAATTGTCGGGAAGAGCTTTCCCTATCAGTCTATATATATTGCCCGTCACACCGCTTTCTTTCTTGTCTTTCTTTTTTTCAGGATTACTTCCTGTAAAAATGAACAGATTGTTTTCTGCACGTGTGAAAGCCACATATATCAGATTCAGATTGTCTACATAATTTCTCAGCACCTCTTCTTCATAATCCTTACGGAAAATGGAGTCACGCGCTTTTTCCGTAAAATCAATGGGAGCAAGAGGCAGTTCATTAAAGGGTTCCCTGTCCGGCTCACACCACATCAACGAAGGACCTCCTGAACGGCTCTTGCCCACAAGGTCCCAATCACAGAATGGTACAAGAACCGTATGAAATTCCAGCCCTTTCGACTTATGTATAGACATAATGCGTATTCCATCGGAAGCCCCGTTGGGAATAGTCTTCTCCCTTAATGTCGTTTCCCAGTACTCCACAAAACTGTCGATATCTGAAGGATAATCCTTCAGATAGGCTGTCAGACAATCATAAAAACAGAAAAGATAGGCATCCTGTTTCTTTATTCTGTCAAGCGAAAAAATCTTGTACAATTCTTCAGAAAGCTCATATAAAGGCATGACAGACAAATAGTCCGCTTTCAGATTAAACTCTTCAGGGAGCAGACGGGATATGTGTTCCCTACCTCCAAGAAACGCGCTGTTTATATCATCTTCAATCTCTGTACATCCCTCTACTACTGTCTGATATTTATAGGCAAGTGTAGACCTTATGAAGTCATCAGAGGGATTTGCTATCAGTTTCAAGGCGAGAATGACTATCAATAATGCCGGAGACGAGTCAAGACGGAAAGCCTCGTCGCTCACAATCCTTATCTCCGGCTTATGTTCCGAAAAATATTCGCTTATGGCAGGAATCTGCTTGTTGAAACGTATGAGAATCGTCATATCATTCTCATTGACCCCCTTATGCTTCAGCTGCTCCACAGTGTCAGCCAGCCTCGCCAATGTGGCTTCCGCATAACTGATTTCATGGTGTCCGTCCTCTTCGTAACCCACGATTTCTACCAGAGGGCATCCGGATGCGGCAGAAAGGGCACAACCATTAATGGCATCGCTGCCACATCCGTCTATATATTCAACCCTCACATATCCCAATCCCCGCTTCTTGTCCGACACATTCTGCTTCACATCAGAATATGCCCGAATCAGGTCTGGTGATTCTTCTCCGCACATCATCTGATAATCTGCATTCAGAATATCTACCGCACGTGAGAAGAAATCATTGTTAAATGCTATGACTTCTTCTGCACTTCTGTAATTGGTATTCAGCAGAATCTCTTCCGACTGCTTGCTGAATACACCCTCACTGATATTGTTAAGTATGCTCCAGTCGCTGTTCCGGAAACGATAGATACTCTGTTTCACATCCCCTACAATCAGACATTCATCCGCAGCTGACAGACTGTTGGCAAGCAACGGCTTGAAGTTCTCCCACTGAAGCCCGGAAGTATCCTGAAATTCGTCTATCATAATATGGTTGAAGCGCGTACCGGTTTTTTCATAAATGAAGGGTATATCACTCCCATCTATCAAATCGCGCAAGAAATGGGCCGTATCAGCCAAGAGAAATCTATTTGCCTCCATATTCAGCTCACGGACCTTTGAATTTATCACATTCAGCAACATGATGTGGTTGGTATGCTTCAACACTATTTCAATCGTAGTACAGAGGGTCCTCCCTGCCACAATCTTGTCGAGCAGTCCTGTGAACAATGTCTCGGCAAGACTGCGCACACACTCACTATTCTTTCCCCATTCATCGGCATTACCGATTCGTCTCTTTACCGATGCAGAGATATTCGGACTCTTCCCCTCCGCCACTTTCTCAAAAAACGGATATATGCCTGAATTTCCAGCACCGCCCTTAAAGTCTGAGACCTTCAGTCCCTTCTGTGCACAAATGTCCAAAAACATCTGTCCGCAGGCTTTTGCCTCTTCTTCAAGCTTCACCCTCATGGCATGCAGCCTGCGTTTGTACTCAAAAAGAAAGGTCTGGTCACTGATTTTCTGTCGTACAGAAGCACCTTTCTGCAGGAAATGCTCATTGAAGATATTACGTCCGAATTTCTCAATCTCATCATCAATCTTCCAATTCTTGTCATCTTCTATCTTCTCTTCAATAAAACCGATGATAGACTTGAATATGTCTGTATGCTCGTCCAACTGGTCTATAATCCCTTTCACAGCCTCTGCCAGCACTTCACGGTCGTTGAGGTCAACGCGCAAATTGGCAGTCAAGTCAAGTTCATGCGCCAGCTCACGAATAATCGACTGAAAAAAAGAGTCGATAGTCTCTATGCGGAACCTGCTATAATTATGTATCATGCTCGACAATGCAACTGCCGCCCGCTCACGTATCTCTTGGTCTGTAAGCCCAAGTGCCCGTATTTCCTCACACTTCCTTATCTTATCAAAATATCCTTGTGAACCGCCAAATCCTTTGGCTATTCCGTTCAGCTGCCCGATTATTCGCGTCTTCATTTCAGCCGTGGCTTTATTAGTAAACGTCACGGCAAGAATATGCCTGTATTCAAAAGGATTGATAATAAGCAACTTTATATATTCCACTGCAAGAGTGAATGTCTTGCCGCTTCCGGCTGATGCCTTATATATCTTTAGTGGACGAAACATTGTCTTAACTTTTTGCTGTTTTGTTACATATCGTTATCAACAGCCAAAGTTAACTCTATTTTTTCGATTACTCCTAAAGATGATTTCAATTAATTCAGCTGTCTATAGCCTCCCGACAAGTCAAAGTAGTTTTTGGAGGGACATCTCATTGCCACTACCATCCCACAATAAGTTTTTAGTAACCACACAAAAGATTGTGTGTGGAAGGGGCACACTGACGAAGTCAGGAAAGAACGCTCGGACATCAGGATAAAAAAAGCTGTCCCCTGACTCCAACATGTGGATACAGGGGACAGCCTTTATCATTAGCGGCCTCAGAACACCAGACTCAAAGGGCATTCCCGAATGAAATTCATCCCAACACAGGAACGGATTTATTCACAGCGTGTTATAACGGCACGACTCAGACGAGGGTCATTGTAGAACATATTTCCCACCCCACCCTTGTGGTCGACTTTAAGCTGTGACGGGTTCACACCAAACTCTTTTGTCAGACAGTCATACACAACCTGTGCACGGTCTATGCTCAGACGCTCGTTGATTTTATTGTTTCCTGTACCGGCATCAGCATATCCGGTAACAGTATATACAGCCTCCGGATCAGCCTGCTTGATGATTTCGGCAAGCATTCCGAGGTTTGCACGGGCTTCATTCGACAGTTCGGTTCTGCCAATCTTAAACACCACAAGATTGCCTGCTGCAATCTTCTTGATGACTGTTTCCGTATGGTCGGTCTTGACATTCCGGAGAGAATCTATGAGCATCTTGTTTTTTGTGTCCATATCGTTCAATGCCTGACGCAACATGTTCAGCTCAGTCTCATCATAATGAATAATGGTCTTGCTACGTTCCCATCCGCGCTGCTTGAACTTATAGGTCAGACCCACTGTCACGGAAAGCAGCCCGTCACCGCTGCGTCCGCCTTCTTCACCATCGAAACGGTCATTGACATACATACCTCGCACATCAAGATTTATATCAAGAGCAGGAGACAAACGGAAGGAATTCATAATACCGATGTTAGCGGTAACTTCTTTAGACTGGGGAGCATCCCATACACGTCCCCACCCTAACCCGAGATAAGGGCTGCAATTCCACAGGCGGTCTTCTTTATATCCCAAAAGAAGGTTGGAGAAATTGAACATCACATCAGCATGGAGATTGAAAAAGTCGAACTTCGCCTTCTCCAGCCAATATCCGTTCCACGGCTTGTCGCTTATCGGATCACCGTTTGAGTGTGCCCCATTCTGGGTCGCTCCTTTGGCGGACAGTCCGCTGTACATCACACGCAGACCAATACCGGGAGTGAACCATTTTCCTACAGCCACATCGAGTGCGGGCGACAGACGGTTGCCGAATTTCAGCTGTTTGTTATGGTCGCTGAAAAATATGTTCGCACCACCTCCCACGCTTACGAAGCAGTTGTGCCAGAAGGTGTTGGTCTCCACTTTATATTTATTGTCGGAGTAGATAATACTATCCGGCTTTTCTGTTTCAGTCTGTCCAAACAGCGGACTTGCAGCTATGGCAAGCATGGCTGTACAAAATAAATTCTTTATCATTTGTATCGTATCTTTTTAGTTATTATGTAAAAGAGTTGTTCAATTCCGAAAGGAATGGGGTTATTTGACGTCACGGACGAAAAGGAGAACAGTTGTATACAAACTACTTGGTAATTGCAGATTATAGTCGTTTTCTTTTTTATTTTCAGAATCGGGACTTCCTGAATCAAATGCAAACGGATATATTCGGTTTGTTTTTTCATAGCCGGTAAACCATGTAGTAGTTAATACATGCACTCGCGATGTACCTTTAGGCAATATGATATCGTTATTATCTTGATCCATAACAGCTATAATCATCAATTCACGTTGGTTCGGAACGCGCCACTGCCCCAAGTCACTCTTATCACTATTTTGATAATATTGCGCAGCTTTTTCATTCATTTCTTTTACAATATCATCGGAGAATCCCCAAGAGGTGGTTGGAGAGAATCCACAACAATAATAGGCATTTTTGTCACTAAAATGACCATTCTGGGGTGTTGCCACTTCAAACTTACTGTACAAATAGTTCTCAGGTTGACGTTCCGTATGGGCACCATATCCACCGGTCATATAAGTTGTACGTGCATTGGAAATAGATCCCATAGAAATCACTCTTCCATCTCGTTCAACAGGGAATTTAATAGGCGAGTCTTTAGTCAATCCATCATTCCAAATCTTATCCAGATAATCATTTCGAATATTTCTCACACATCTGATTTTATTATAAGAATTAGTATAATCAGCAATAGGTCCCCAACATGCCCCTTGATCCTGCCAATAAAGACGTCTCGTATTCTCTGAACTCGACAGATAATGCTGACTTTTATCCATTGCGTCAGCGTTGGCATATTCATTCAATAGACTCACATCCATCAGACGCGTATCTTCCTGCAACATATTTTGTCCTAACCAGATTATAAGATACTGGCAAATGGCAGGCAGATACCATTGTACACTACTTTTATCAATGTTTCCGTTTGAATCGGTTTTAATTCTATTACGAGCCAAAACAGCAGTCAACGGATCTGAAATATGTTCATTAATATCAGTAACATCCCCATTATCATTATATTTACCAGCAAGATAATATTCATAATGTGTTGCATCATACCAACGATGTCTTGCTTTTGAATTATCATTGACCATATATCTGTAACCTATATAATTCCAAACATCATCTTTATAGGTTATGTTATTTGCATCCAATAGACTCAAAGTATTTTGTCGTCCTTGATCTGAAGACAATGCAGAAGAAGGATTTTTCAAATTCCATTCCAAACCTCCTGTTTCATTCCATGTTTCAATACCATACGGTGTGTCACCTGGTCCAATCTTTTCCATATCAAAACTTGATTTGATGGAACGTTGGGTAACTTCGAATACAGTTGTCTCATACAATACAGAAGTTTCATCCTTACTCTCCTTTTTATTTGATGGATCCAAGATAAAAGAACGTTCCATTGTATTCACAAACTCTTTTGGATGTATATCTTCATAAAAATATTCATCCACATACGCATAAGTATAATAAGGTTTTCCAGTTTCAGACTGTACACAATATTTATCAGGATCTGTCAGAAAATCCAATATATCACCAGCCTTTTCTTCGTCATATTTAGGCACCAACTCTATATTGTCGGGCTTAATAAACGTAATCCAATATATATCATCTTCTTTTTCGGAAGGTGATTTAATCTCATATTTATCACCATTTTTCTCTAATACAACCGTCCTATATGTCCTTTGTGTTTTTGGTGTATTAATGACAACTGAGTGTGTGCCGGATTTAAGTGACTCATACTTTTCAGGCTCTATCTGGATTCGAACACGTTCATAATGAGCATCCAGCATAAAAGAATTTGCATCCTGCAATAAAGTGCCTTCTGCACCAGGAACATCACCTCCATTAATTTGCTGATCTACATCAGCATAAACCTCTTTTGTAATGCTGCTTATACCTCTTATGGTAACTGTATATTTTTGAAATTCATTGCGGTTGACATTGAAGTTATCATTAACATTTCTCAAATCACCCAAATGAATAGTATAAGTGCATTCTCCAGAATATGTATGCTGGACATTCTGGTAATCAGTACTTTTACCTGAAAAAGTACCTTTCACTACCACGTATGTACTATTTTCTGGGGCATTGGTAAATTTTTTCATTCCGGTACTCTCATCATAACCATTCCACTTGTCACGGTCGTTATAATTTGATACCGTATTCAACGTTTTTGTCTGCACATTCTCCAGCATGAAGAAATCAAAGCTATTGCCGCTTGTAGACATGGTAGGTGTATTGAAATATGTCACTCCTGACGACAGCTCATTATTTTCCTTATCCAACAGATTCGCTCTATCAGGCAGATTATACACGGTGTATTCGTATGGATTGAATGTCACTCCGTTATCGTTCTTGAACTCAAATTCAATATGCGCCACAATTCGTTTCAGTTTCAAAGCCAATCTATTCGCTTTCGAAGCATCAGCCTCGACCTCTTCTTTAGAATAGATTGTCAAATCATTAATAATCTGAGACATCGGCAGACGCTCTGTACCATTTAGTGCGAACGTCTTTCCATTATTTTTTGCTAAGGCCGTTTTCAATTCTTCTTCCGACATAGCCATTATCTCATCTTGAGTTAATCCGCAATACGGACTATTGAAATTGGCAATCGCATATGCAGTATAGTTACCGCTTTTAGTCTCTATATCCTCTGTCAAAAGGTACCTCCGATATCCATTGGTTCCATCATAACTATCAGACTTCAATTTACCGGTCAGATTTATGATTTCCTGCCGTTTACTCGTGTTTTCATACATGACAATAATCAGCTCATTCATTTCGCTTTCATAGTCGTTGATGGCACGGGTAATTTTCACCTCATCCGTTTCAGGCACCTCAACAGTCAGACTCATCCGTGCTGACAGCCCTTCCTTCACCTTTTTTGCATCTATCGGATCTTCATCATTACATGAACATGCCAATGCAGCAACAAGGGCAATACATACATATCTAAATAGTTTCATAAATATCCCTCCTTATTCAAATGTTATCTCATTACCTATTTCATCCTTACCTTCAGTCGTAAAAAACGAATACTCCTGAACTTCAATTGTAGCGTCCGATTCAATAATAGCAGGTTCATTAGACGAGCAGAAATTACCTTCCACTTCTACCTCCATTTTTTCAGTAAATGGCGCCTCATACATTTTTCTCTCCATAATCATTTATTTTTTATTTGTTAATAATCATATCTTTTATTCGTATGTCTTTCTCTGAGTATAAAATTCCTGTTCTGCGATTCTGATTGTATGTAAAAAAATAAACTATTTTCACAAACCGTTTATTTTCCGAAGTTCTATGCGATTGATGACTTCTCATATCTGCTCTTCACCAAGAACAAGAGAAATACATGTTTAATTGAACTTCTTTGTTTTTTGTAAATTGTCAATATTTCAAAATCAACAAATCTATCAACCATACTCATACTCTGATAGTTTCTATTCCACAATGTCTGGCTTGACACTCTCCACGAAGCATTCAATTGAAAACAAGCCTGTAAACATTGATACGACACAGATTATTTCATAGAAAATAACCTCAAAAATCGTTTCTGCTTCCTTTTCTTGCTTTTTCCATACCCGTAGCCATAATGTCCATAGCCATAACCATAACCATAGCCGTAACCATAACCACGTTTATGAGGATCTATACCATTCAATATCATTGCCATATTTGTAAGCTTTTTATCTTGATAAAGCTGCTCTATATCAGGCAACTGTCTACGATCAAGTTTTCCGGCACGTACCACAAAAATGGTGATGTCGGCAATGCGATTGACGATAGTGGCATCGGCAATGATTCCTACCGGCACATTATCTGCAATGATATAATCATACCTCTTTTTCAACTCTCCAATCAGTTCATCCAAACGTTTGTCCATAAGTAGTTCCGCCGGATTAGGAGCCACAGCACCGGCCGTAATGATACTGATGTTTTCGCAGGACTCATCCTGTTGTATGATATCATCAATTTTGATATTCGTATCTGCCAGATAATTCGTCACACCCAATTTTCTCCTTCGCAGATGTCCCGAAAGAGTACCCTTACGAATATCAAGATCCAGCAATACCACACGTTTATTGGCAAACATAAGACTCATGGCAAGATTGCGGGATATAAATGTCTTTCCGGCACCTTCATTGAAGGAAGTAAACGTGATGACTTGCATCTCCTTGTTCTTCTTCATCATAAATTCCAGATTTGTGCGCAATATTCTAAATGCTTCTGAAACCATGTCATCACCACTCTTATTTATAACGGTCTTTTTCCTTTGTCTCATCATATCTTTATCTATAGGAATCTCACCAAGAAATGGCAGACTTACAGTTCCTTCAAAATCTCTCCGGCTATGCACCCGGGTATCAATAAAAAGCAACAGAAGAAAAACAACTCCAGGTATGGCTATACCAATAGCAAATCCAAGCAGAAGAATGCGGTTACGCTCCGGAGATATGGGTGACGAACTCCCTTCTGCTCCATCAATGACACGTGCATTATTATCAGCCATAGCCTGAGACAAAGCATTCTCTTCACGTTTGTTGAGCAAGAAAAGATAAAGCGACTCTTTTATTTTCTGCTGTCGTTCGATAGATAGCATCTGTCTCTCTTTGGTAGGTATGGCAACCACACGGCTCTGCGCCATCCTTTCTCTACTCAAAGCATCGTTCCGTCTTACATTGAGACTTACAATGACATTGTCCACAGCCCGTATAACACTTTGCTTCATCGCATTCAGCGAATTATTCAGTTCCTCTACTACCGGATTACGGTCACTACTGTCATCAATAAGTTTGTCACGACGTAACTTTATATTATTGTACTGATTAATCAGACTCTCCACATTGGCATCACTGATACCTGTATTTGCAGGAATAAGCTCTGTATCATTCGCCGGGTTAGTAAGATAGTTCTTAATGAAATTGGCAAGCCTTATCTGAGTCTCCAGCTCCATTGCATCTGTATTGTAGCGATGGCTTTCGTTCATATACATGCCGGCAGAAGAACCGAGATCGACCACCTGATTGGATTTCTTGAATGTTTCCAGTTCTGTCTCTACACCACCCAGCTCCTTTTCAATGATGACCAATCTTTCATTGATAAACTCTGCTGTATTGATTGATATCTGGTTCTTGTCATTGACAGCCTCTTCATTATATACAGCAATAAGCATGTTGAGAATGTCTTCTGCACGTCGGTACGAATAATCTTTGAACGAAAGTGTGAGTATGGATGACTCTCCTTGCTCTTGCCTTATACCGAAATTAGCCAGATATTGTCCGATAACTGTTTCCATCGGCAACTTATATACATCAACAGTGGTTCCGTACCAGGACTTATCATATCCGTTGGTTGGAGTCACTACAATGCGATGGCGGTTAAAAAGCACAGTGTCATTCAGACGGACAAGCCTTCTGCTTGTACCTTTTTTATCTCCAGTCAAAGACAACACGACAGACTGTCTGTCTTTCGGAGTGACAGATAGTGCAATATAGCTTTCCGGGGTGGAATCAAGAAAGGTAACCTTCACAGGCGAAAGCGAATAAAGCTCCAGATGACGGAGTTTTATCTTCTGTCTGTAGCTCACATCTGCATGAAGCCTCTGTACTGTCTCCCGCATCAGTTTCTTGGAACGGAACTGCAGAATTTCATTTGCCACATTCACTTTATTGATAAGATTGTCATACCGGTCAAGTCCCGATGAATAAGTTTTATTGGAAGGGTCCTTGATAATGACAGTAGCTTTGCGGTAGTATATAAAAGGAGAAAGAGCATATTTCAAATACGACACCCCGACACATATAACTACAGACAACAGAAACCATCTCCATTTAGAAGCAAGATAAGCCAAGAGATCTATAATGTTAACACCTTGTTCTTTTTTCTCAGGCAACGATTTTTTTGTTTGCATAAATATCTTTTTTTATTTCAAACGCTTCTTCTTATTTCACAATCCAGTATATAGTGGTCGCCAGACTCATTAACCCCATCAATATACTTGAATACCTGACCACATTATCCACGGTATCTCTCTTCCTGTACTTTGGCTCTACATATACAATGTCGTTTTGTTGCAGATAGAAACACGGAGAATCAAAAATCTCCTTACTGTGCAAATTATGCATGAACATGATACGCTCGTCACCCACCTCGCGTATCACAGCCACACGGTCGATTCGTGCATTCATACTAAGGTCGTTCGCATTGGCAATAGCCTCAAGAAGCGTGATACGGTCACCATCTACAGAAAACGTACCATTGGAACCCACAGCTCCAAGCACCGTATATTTGAAATTAAGAAATTCTATAGCTACCAACGGCTCTTTGATATAGTTACCTTCTATGATTTTATTCTTAATCATCTCCGTTACATCTCCTACAGTCATACCTTCCACATGCAATGTGCCGAGAATCGGAAAATCAATGTTTCCGTCAGAATCCACACGATAACCTTTTTCTTTTGACATAGCACTCTCTGAAGAGGTTGCATTTACTTTTCCATCGGATGAAATCTGGAATATACCGCCCGACATATTAAAAGGAAGTGCCAGCTCCGGATTTTTACAGCTCACAGTAATAGACAGACGGTCATCCCGATGTACTACTGCCTCATGCTTCGTATCGAATGGATACCCTTCTCCTACTTCCATGTCTGCCAGATAGACAAACTTTTTTTGTGAAGAACAGGACGACAACATCATCACTGCCAACAAGCTTATAAAAGCCAAATGTTTTCTCATATTCTTATATCTTTATTATATTTCTTGATTATTAGCGGGCATATCACTCTCAAGGCTTTTCCTGCACAATTCGGCAGCAGCCTCATCGGGCAGACACTCCAATATGCCCACTCGCATAGTGGTCGCAATGCCGGTCAGTGTATCACACAGCGCATCATATGCCCCACTGTCTTCTCTTATGACCACACAACCCGGCAACAACACGGCAAATGCCTTCACCCCTTCGCAGGGAATGAAGCGGTTCTCGCGTCCTTGCCGGATACGCACGAATCCTCCGACTTCGCACGACATATTTTTGTAGCATGCTGTTTTGCCGCTCCACGGAGTACCATAGACCATCACGGTTTCACTGTCCATTCTGACAACCGGATTATCATCGTTCAACAACTCACAGCCATTGAAACATCTCTTCCACAACTTGGAGTGTGTACTTTTTCCGACACCACTCTTCCCCATAAAGACATAAGCCTTTCCGTCGAGACACACGGTAGAGGCATGGAGCGAGACGGCTCCATGTCTGACTGCCGCCTGTGAAAAAGCTATACGAAGCAAATTGCTCAGCGCAATGCCCAAGCAGATGCCTGTCCCCGCAATCACAATTTGTATATCGGAACACAATGAATCGGCATACATGTAAAGTTTGCATTCATCATCTGTCAGTAACGATGACTCTACCGCATATCCGTTCACATTCTTCCATAGCCGGATAAAATTCATGTTGTTAGAGGATTCCTCTATCAGCTGACAAGCATCCGGAAAACCATCAAACGCACCGTGTGATATACGACAGCAAAACAAGCAGTCGCCATCCGGCACACATCCACATTCAAAAGAGGCAAAAGAAGGCAACAGCTCATGTATGTGTATGTCTTCGCCAACACTTATCCTGAATACGAAATCCGCTATACGATAATGATATATTTTATTCATCTTATTTGTCCAAGCAGTAGTTTACAGAAAATCCAAAAGCTTTCGGAGGCAGCATATTGCATAGAGAATGCCCCATGCCGCAAAAACGAGTACAATGTATTTAGCTTGTGCCTCCATACCATGTCACTTACATCAGTATACTTACAGGCAGCAGAACCGAAATTACCTGTTTGAAAAATAAAAGACAGTAATTTGTCCGTATTCTTATCTAACCGGCATTCGTAGGGCAATTCGGCACTGTCAAGCCCCAAATATTCAGTCAGAAAAGAAAAAAGCATATTATTCCATTTACACAATCCAATCTTCTGAAAGAAACTCTTCAGTTCGTCTCCATCCACAAGACCATGCAGACAATGACATGCACGTGCCATATCACAAAACTGACGCATCCCGACACCAACTCCCAGTGTGTGTTTAAGAATGTGCGTACTGAGCATAAGGAGTGTCAATATAGGAGAAGCAACCGAAACCGATACAGAATCGTTTTCTACAGGAATCTCAACGACCGTAAAACCTTTCCGTTCGATCAAATCGAAAATAACATTTTGCATAAAAGGATTGTGTACATCGAATAAAGCAAGATGATGCTCCACACTTATTCCGTTCCAACGGTAATGGCACGCATGGTCGGATGAGCGTCTGACAGTTATGCCATTTTGCCGGACAATATTACAGGCAAGATTGAAATCACGTTTTTCGGGAAAGAACAAATCTATATCTCCGCATTCCCGCAACAAAGGATACTCATACATCTTGGCAATACCCTGTCCTTTCTGAAGCACAGCCCAAATTCCATGTTTATAAAATAAGCCTGACAGTTCGGCAAGCGTACTGTTCATCAGTTTGTTGTTATACTCTATACGGTCCACTTCCGCCACCCACCGACACATCAAATCCAATGGCGGCAGACAGTGGTCAGGAATATGATGAAGCCCTCTGTACACAATGCCTGTCACCGTTTGCCGGACTGACAATTCAAACACCGCTCTCCAGCTTCCGGCAGACAACGGAAAGGCAGACAAGTCGTCCATATCCTTTTCCCACAGGCCAGCTCTTACCAAACCAAGAAAAGCAGAGCACACTTTACCGGATAACAGCTTACTCATCGACAAGCACCAGTCCAAACTGCCGCCAACTGTCCAACAGACGTGCTACATCTGCTCCGGCTCTGTCGGCATCCACATCATATTCCTCACACAGCCATGCCACAAGTTGCTCGGAAGTGAACTCCTTATACTCCGTCCTTCTCCACAACATGGCGGCTGTATGATTCATATAAAACACATGGGTCATATTAGCATATCCTGTACATGCATCGACAATCATGTATCTATTGCCGATTTGTCTCAATTTATGATTTGAATTCAATCTCATTTTATATTGTATAATATGTTTGTATTATTGCTTCAGCAAATTGTTTTGAACTCAATTGAAATATTTTTGAACATGGTTTGAAAGTATGAACAGCGCACACAATTCGGCAAACCATAATGCGTTCTTAAAATTTTTGCAGACATGAATCAACATTCTACAGCCATTTGCTCAAATATTTTTCTAATAAATTCAGAACTGTATCCGAAGATGCAAAATCGCTCTCTATACATCTCGCGTCAAAACTTTTTACCGGTGAATATAGCTGATACCGTAAGAAAGACTATTTTCATATCAAGCCACAAAGAACGGTTTCTCATATAATCAAGGTCAAGCCTCAGACGCTCCAGCATCTTGTCCATCGTATCCGTATAACCATTATACAAAGTAGCAAAAGAGAATACTCCCGGACGAAGGGCATAGAGTCTTGCATAATCGGGATTTATCTCCATAATCCGGTCAATAAAATATTTGCGTTCCGGACGATAGCCTACAAATGACATATCACCGCACAATACATTCCAAAGTTGCGGAAGTTCATCAAGATGATGCTCACGCAAAAAACGACCGGTACAAGTAAGCCTGTCATCATGTTCCCTGCATAGCTGCGGAATACCTTCATCCTCTGCCTCCGTTATCATAGAACGGAATTTGTAAATATAGAACGGTTTGCCATGAAGTCCGATTCGTTCTTGCGAGAAAAATACTTTTCCCCCATCTTCACATTTCACAGCAATATATATCACCAGAAATACAGGAGAAAACACTATCAGCCCGACAAAGGCAATCACAATATCCATCATTCGTTTGACGGCAAGCGATACAGCCGACATATTGCCATTTTCTTTATAACAATCCATAAGCATTAACATTTCAACGATTAATTTTCTAATAAATTCTCATATATCTTCCGGCATTTGTCCACCATAGCATCCTTTGTAAACATCCTTCTGTAGCGTTCCAAGGCATTACGTGAATATGTCCGATAAACTGTCTCATCATTCGTAATTGTCATTATCGCCTCTGCAAGTGCTTTCGCATCTTTCGGTCTGACATTTAAGCCTGATACTCCATGTTCGTTCACCCACGACACTCCGGAATGTGGAATAGTGGTTGCCACAACCGGCTTGCCAAACGACATTGCCTCAATCTGCACAATGCCGAAAGCCTCTGTCTTCTGCACAGAACTGAGACAGAACAAATCACATGCCTCATAATAGGCAGGAAGCAAATCATCTGGAATGAAGTCGAGAAGCTTGACCTTAGTGTTCAGATTAAAACTGTCAATCTGTTCTTGAAGCTTGTCTTTCAAACAGCCAGTACCTCCAATCAATATCACATAATCGTCATCCAGAAAACATCCGGCATCTACCAGATACGAATATCCCTTGTATGCAACCAGTCTTCCCAACGAAAAGACAATCTTCTTTCCCTCAAACATGTTTCTTATAGCCGCCACCTGTTCCGGAACAGGCACCATAGTGTCGATACCGATAGGCAGACACATAAACTTTCGGGAGAATCCGCGCAGAAACGACGACTCCTCCAAATAAACGGGAGTTGTGCCCACAATCACATCAGCACGGCGCAACAGCCATTTCTGCAAGGGGATGTAGAATTTAAGCAAAGCTTTTTGTTTGCAAATATCACTGTGCCAATGTACCACCACCTTGCCTTTATATCCGGAACAGAAAAGGGCAAGACATGCCATAGGATCGGGATGGTGTACATGCACAATGTCATACTCATGGCATACTTTCCGCAAGAACAAAATCATGTCGGGCGAAATCATTGTCGCCGCCTTTTTTGCCAATGCCTTACAAATGACAAGACGCGCATGTTCATTGACCGACATTATCTTACCACCATGCATGTCCGATGCACATATCATGTCACATGCCATCCCGCATTGCGACAGTCCGGTCATCAAATCATACATTACTTTCTCCACCCCACCTTCTATCGGATAGAATTTTCCTAACTGAAGAACTTTCATATCACCAATGCTCATTCCTAATAAAATCTTTTATTTGCCAATACCATTTATTCACATCAATAATACACCGAATAAGTTCTCCCATGAACGAAGCATACAATAGCTATTAGCATCATTACATTCTATTTTTTGTAAAAAAGAAATATCTCCCAAAACAAGTTTTTTCATTTTCTTTTTCAACTCATCCGATGACAAAGGATTGAAAAAAGCCGTTTTACAACTACCGACAGCTGTCTCATGTGCATAGGGCAAATCTGCTAATAACATAGATTTCCCCAGCATCATAAATTCAGAAATAGGTAACCCCCATGTCTCCACTTTAGAAGGAAAGACCAAACAATTACACATCTGATAATAAGTATATAATTTTTTCTTAGACATATATCCAGCAAATTCAATGGAGTTACAAGTACTCCATTTCTCATATAACCACTTAGCATACTTATTCTCCGAACCATTGATAGTAAGAACGACCTTAAATTTATTTTGTCCCAAATCTTTTTCTAAAAGAACAGCCGCACGGCATAACGTTTCAAAATTTTTATGACAATCAGGTGTCGCTGCATACAGAAAAGTATAACATCGCAAGTCTGGCAGTAACGAACGACCGATTTCATTTTCTATATCTTTATAAGTTATTTTTTGGGGAGGTGAAACAACAAATCTTTCCTTTGGCACTCTCAACATCCTGCTTAAACCATCTCTCAACCATTCAGCCTGAACTATAATGTATTTGTTTCGGTGGATATTGATTTTATATGCATATTTAGTCAACATAGCGAATAATGGGATTTTATAATCCATTATAAAATCCATGAGAGACCATTTGTAAAAAGGAAACGAAGTTTGACAATATACAGCTTGCACCTCAGCTTGCACTCTGGGAGTTGTATCATGTAATGATAACCATAAATAAACGGGAGATAATTGTTTTGAAATCTTATACATTGTAACATATTCACACCATAGACGTCTTGCCCAACTTTTGATTACATCCGGCATTTCAATATATTCAATACCAGGATAATCACAAAGTTCCCGTTTATGCACCAAAGCAACCACTCTGTAGTCATCAGATACTGAAGACAAAAAGCAGAGGCAGTCCCTGAGAATGGTAAGCGTACCACCTTTACGCAGATTCACTGCCGATACAACAATTATTTTACGAAACATTATCTTATAGCAATAATTTCAGCAAACAAATCTGTCCATTTCTTCATTATGACAGACTCATCATATCGTTTTGAATGGTCATAAGCCGCTTGTCCCATCTTCCTGCGTAAATTCTCATCTTGCATCACACATAATAAAGCATCCGCTAAAGCGTCGACATCTCCATCTTCCACCAATAAACCGTCCACACCATCTGTAACTACATCTCTCGGACCACATTTACAAGCAAAACTCACAATGGGCAGACCTGTAGCCTGAGCCTCAAGCAAAACCATCGGCAAACCTTCATAACGAGAAGACATCACGAACAATGCTGCATTTTGATACACAGAAAGCACGTCCATCGTTGGTTTCTCTAAAATAATATTGTCTTCTAAACGCAGAATTTTTATTTGCTGTTGCAGAGCCTCCCTCAATTCACCATCCCCAATAATATGCAAAGTCCATTCAGAAGTGCAATCACACACTTTTCGCCAAGCCATAATCAATCTGTCAAATCCTTTCTGATAAGAATATCTTCCTATCGCTATCACTTTCTTGACAGCCGAAACAGCCGGAGACGTCAACGTAAAAGATAAAGAATTGGGAATGACCCTGATATTGTCCATATCTCCCCAATATTTCTTGTCTTCTTCCGTCAGCACCACAAAACGGCTGAAATTTCTTACAAGAGCGGTTTCTTGATTGTAACGATATAAGTCAGCCCATCTCCAAATCCCCTTTCGGCCATATTGCAGACGTTTGAACCGGGAGAAATGTATCTCCAACAATTTGTGACTTCCGTCATTTATCCGGTTAATAAAAGACACATCATTGCAGAACATGGAGATTACAACATCTGCTTTCAACTTTTTCAATAATGCGGACAATCGTCTTTTGTGTCTCCATTGTTTGAGCGGATAATGTATCAGCTTATCGACAAACGACTTTCCATTATTATCTTCATATCCTATATTCAAATCATAACAACATATACGCTCGTCCAGCTCAAAAAAAGGTCGGCGACCGCATTGCTCTGTAGTTACAATGGACACTTCGTATCCATGTCCCACCAAATAATTGGCTTTATTCGCCAATACACGCTCCATGCCTCCGGAGTTGTAAGTGCCGGATATGCAATAGACTATTTTCATCATCAAGCAGACGTTTCCAATTCTTCTACATACACATCTTCAAGAAGATGCTCCCCTCTATCCCAATCTATACAATAAAACAATGCATAGATGAAGAATAGATCTGTCGCCACTTTCATCCAGATAATGAAGGACAAGAGCAACAAGCAAAAAGATAACATTTTGAATTTATGGAATTTTCCCGCAAATACCCAAGCATTATATATAAAAAGCCCAGCAAAAGCGGAAAAGCCAATCAATCCGCAATATAGGATAAAACGGCAATATCCTATGTCCGTACTATAAATCCAATTGCCAAACATTCCGTTTCCGATAATCCATCCACGCAAACAATCGGGCCATATCCACATCTCATTATTCAGTTTGTCCGTAGAATCGGTTCTGAATTTTCCAGTCTCAGCCCAATTGAAGAATCCTTCAAACGCAAATCTCATTTGCTTATAGAACACATCATTTGTCTGATAAAAATAAGTTGCCAAAACTATCACAACAATCAAACAACCCAATATCACAGAATACAACTTGAAATTTTTCCAATTAAAAAATCCCATTGAATACATTATATAAACAAGCCCGACAAACATGCCTGCACTTGTTGTACGCGCAATCATATTTCCCAAGACAGATATAACACCAAATATCAGAAATATAAAAGCAAAATATCTTCTGTTAGTCTTTATATCGGCATCATGACACAGTAAGTAGGCTATTAGAACCAATACGACAGAGAAACGTACACCTGCCGTATCCAAAGAGGCTCCTATGCCATACAAACGTCCAATTTCATGTATAAAAATCTGCCCTTGATTGATGTAAGTGTCGACCAACTGACGAAAAGCGGGAACATAATCCATCGTAATAGCCAAGAGACACTGAGACAGACACACATACATCAAATAAAGAATCAATAACCGCAAATGTATAGTTCCATGTAATGCCTTTATCGCACAACATACAGTATATGCTCCACTTAGCCATACGAAAAACGAAAGCAGATAAGTGACATACGTGTAATCGTTCGTATCATTATAATTAATAGCCACCAAGCAGATTATCGAGAACATGACAACTATCACAATAGAGAACAAGATTTCTTTCGAGCAAGCCAAATTCCGTTCCTTACATCCGTTCCCTACAAACAACAGTAATCCTATGGCAGCCAACACCATCTTAGAATTGATACCGGGAAAGAAAACAAGTTCAAAAGGAAAAATAAATCCACTGACTATAATTGTAACCAAACAAGCAAACAATAAACGTACCATAATTTTTTATATCTTAATCAGAAGATTCAAAAATTAGACTAACAGGCTAAAATCACCTATATATCAATCCATATACCACTTTGAACACTGTCCAATAATAAAGTTTCAACAGAAAAAACAAACGGTGTACAGCCAACCACTGCACCATACGGACACGCAAGGGAAGTTGCCTATTTGACATCACAAACATGTTGGATTCAGGAAACCAGTCCAACCATTGACGATAACACCTCTCTTCATCCGTCATTAACAGCGGCAACTTTATATTCAATTTCAAAAAATCGATATACCTTTGTACGTTGTTAAAACCCGAGATGTTTTTCAAATAAGCCTCAATCTCATGCACATTCACCATAACCTGAGCAATATGTTCAGCAGAATAAATCTTGGTCAATGAATTGTCATTACCATATCTATGATAATAATAAAATGGTTTGTGCAACATTGAGATGTTTGAGGCACACATTAACAGTTTTATCATAACCATCATATCCTCTCCCATGTTCATTCCCTCAATAAACTGAATATGATTGTCTGTGTAAAGTGAGCGTTTTACAAGAAACAACCATAAGTTCCAGCGCATCACCCCGCTCATCATTTTCTGTACGACATCTAATGGTGTAAAACAAACGGGCTGTGTCATATATCTTTTATTAGACTGAAAAGACAGATACCACTCAATACCTACAATGTCAGCATTGTTTACTGACGCATCAAGAACCATACTTGCCAAAGCATCTGGTGCCAAAGAATCATCAGCGTCTACAGAATAAATATAATCACCTTCAGCATGTTGCAAACCTGTATTACGTGCTGCTGCCACACCACGGTTTCCGTTATGACATAACACTTTTATCTTCCGTTCTTCTGTCGCAAACCTTTCTGCAAAGCCGTATAACAGACTCAAACTTTCATCTGTACTTCCATCGTCCACAAACAACAGTTCCAGATTCTTATAGGTCTGAGCAACCAAAGAGTTCAAACACACAGGAAGAGTTGCAAAGGCATTGTAAACAGGAACAATCACTGAAACCATCGGTTTTCCGCTATCTTTCATGTCTAACCCTTTCCCTTATCCTTTTTACAAGCCTTATATGCCTGCTACTGAATTTGCGGGCAAACAAAGCGTCCGAGTCCATTAACATATCAAAATCCTTGTCCGTCCACTCCACCAACTCATTATTCTTCCAGCCTATCATACGCATACAACCGCATCCTTCATCAGTCCGATTGTAAATATGTTCACGAAAAGGAGAGTTCCAACAAACAGTCTGCACAAAGATTTCATCGGCACAAAAAGTATGACTGTAAATCCGCATGACTGATTCTTTTTGTTGCAGAAGATAGGTGACAAAACGATGAGTAAGGCTGACCCACTGGGTTCCTTTCTTAAAATCTACACTCCTGTTCCGTTGAATGCCGGACAGAATTTGCAGACGGATATACACTGCACGCAATACTTTCTTACCGAATGCTACCAATCCCCGACCGTCTCTAAAGCTTTTTGGAAACAAATGCCACAAGCAAACTTTACGCTCAATTTCTTTTGAATTCTTACCAGAATTGTAGCCTATAAATTCCTTTCCAGCATGGCTCTCCATAAAATGATGTATATAATCCTGTGACTTCAGAGGCATATCTACGCCTGAAAGAAGATGATAATAAGAGTAGCCTCCATGATGATGAGCAACTTCAAACAATTTGTATTCTGCCTCTACCACACTCACATCCCCCCAATGCACATTGGTACGCTCCGTCAAAATGAACAGTCCTGCACGAGATATATGGCAGACTGGACACGAAGACAGTTTCGCATCAAAATGAATATAGATATCATTACGCTCATCATCAATAGCTTCAAGAAGCAGATTCAATATGTCAAATTCGTTATGAGCTATAATCAAATATGCATGTCTCATTCCGCTTGTTTGTACCTGAAAATACGGTATATCTTTTGCAACTGAAAAATCATCCGACCAATATATTTATGTCTGCACAAGACATAAAGCATATACACACTTCTCTTTTTCGTCCACTCCTTCTGAATGGCTTCAGGCAACTCTTCATAATGACTCCACCAAAGAACAAACTCTATTGTGAAATGATTCCACGGTTTTGCTCCGGTATAGTGTACGTTGCCATGTTGTTGTACCTCACGATAATCATCTACAGTGTATTTGCGCAAGAAAGACTGCTTATACTGAGGCAAATAAAATGTACGGATGCTATTGCAATAAGGAGGCAGTCCTAATATATGTCCCTTACAGATTCGGTTTAATACATCTTGGTCCGGAAATTCCATCCCCTTCACTTTTGAAGCCTCTAAAAATTTTGGTACAAGGTCGTCTTTTCGCATCCTCTGAAGATTCATAAGAAGAAAACCGGAATTAATATATTCCATAGGATTACAACCTATCGCCCGGAACCTCTCTATTTGAAAATCCAACGGAGCCTCAAAAACAGCTGCCATATAATGTTCGCCCAATTCAACGGAACGAAACAAAGAAGCTAAATTATTGCGTACAACAATATCGCAGTCTATATAAATGACCTTGTCATAATCAGCCAACAAATCAGGCAGAATCAATCTATAAGAAGCAGCTTCCGTGTATTTTGAATCCACATAAATATCACGTAAATGTCCTTTCAGATTTACAAAAGAACAAGTAGCACGTCCTTTACAAAGCAAGCCAAGTTTCGCTTTCAGATGTTCAGGCAAATCCTCACTCAACAGACAGATAAAATGGAAACTATCTGTCGGGTCAGAATACTTCAAAACAGAATACAGGCAAGTGGCTACCGGAACAAAATAATTAATAGTAAAGGCTACAGCCACCGGTATTGGTCTTCTATCCTCGCTCATATTCTTAGACTGATGATTTTATACAACAACAATTATACATTGAAGGTTACAGAGTTATTCAATACAGGACTAATTTTTCCTTATAAGTTTGTCAAAACAAAAGCGCATAAACATCTTGCATTTATCCTTGAAAGAAATTAAGCTAAAATATCTGATGTAATAAAATTTATAGAATGGCAAGTGCTTTATAACCAGATTATAATAATCATATCGGCACTTTTCATAAAGCCTGTCATGCGACAAAAAACTGGCATAATATGCATCCAACAATGTTTCCGGAGCACCGTAGTCCAAACTATAAAGGAAAAAGAAAAGCATTGTATTTGCCTGCAACTTTTCTTTGTATACAGTTTTGCTGCCGGACAGATGAATTGATGAAGAGCGGAAAAAGAAAAGCATATCCCTTGTGTTGGCTGCTCCATTTTGTGAAAGCTGTATGGCGGCAACCGAATCCGTACCAAAAGCACAAGGATAATTCACAAAACCTTTTTCTTTCAATACAGATGTCTTGAACATGAAATTTCCAATGCTGACAAAAGCACCTCCTGTCATCCAATAATAGAAATACTCGTATTTGCTTGTCCGCTCAGGCAGCAATGCGTCCACACCTATTATGGCATCCTTCTCATCAATCTGTAACACCCTGGAACGAATCAAATCCACCTCGGGATATTTCATTGCCAGTTTGACACACTCTGACAAGAAAGAAGGATGATAAACATCATCATCTGAGGCTAATATCAAATATTTACCCCCCCCGATTCCAATTTGGCCAATACAGTGATTCCATTGATTTACGAGGCTCTTACGGCCCAAATTCTCGCTATTTTTGTAGTACCTTATCCGCTCATCATGATAAGAAAGCACGATGCTGTCGATGTCTTCCGGAGAAGCATCATTCACTATAACAAGCTCAAAAAAGGTATAAGTCTGGGCAAGAATACTGTCGATAGCTTTCCGTAAGAAAGTAGCCTTATAAGCCGGCAACACAAACGACACAAATAAGTCAGTCTCTTGTTCTTTCATTTTCTGATAATTTTAGCGGGAACACCAACAAGCGTCACTCCTTCTTCCAATACAGAGCTGACCACCACAGCTCCCGCTCCTATCTTCACTCCGTTTGCAATTACCACATCCCCCAGAATCTGTGCGTTCTGTCCTATATCCACATTGTCGCCTATCACAGGCGACACATCAGGATATGCCCCCTTGCTTCCGATGCAGCAATTGCCATGTATCGTACAATTCTTCCCAATACGGGCTTTCGGATTCACAATGATGGAACCGTAATGATAGATTTTCAGTCCTGAGTCAAAACATCCGGACTGCATGAAGAATCCCAGCTTGACTCCCAACATATTTTTCCTTCGGGAATAGAAAAACCGCAACAACTTATTGGGTCTTATCCGCGTATAATACTCCTCTGCTCTAAGAAGCCTTACAAATTTGCGAAGCCAATACTGTTCCGGCTTCAAAAGCCAGTCCAATATATATCCCTTCGATAAGAAAGAATAATATTCCATACGGTCTTGATTAAGATATTCTTTAAGAGTCATATCAAAATCCTTATTATGGTTGCAAACCATTACTTTCCAACAAACGAGACAATCTGCCACAACTATCCTCTCCCTTATACGAAAGCTTGTGTATGCAGGTCAGTCTCAGCGTCTCCTCAAATGTGGCAATATTAAATTTCTCGTCATTCATCATCTGCTGGACATAGTGTGGCAGACAATCGCTTTCCAGCGGACAATTCAAGTCCTTGTACTTATAATTGACAAGTTCATTGAACAGAATCTGAAACAAGAAGTAATCAGGCAAGACCATGCTCTTTTTCCAAAACAACAGCAATATGCCGCAAAGGTCTCTTACAACTGCACTATCTTTCTTGACAAAGAATATGCTATTCAGAACTCTCACCTTATATCCCGGTTTCCATCCATAGTAATAAGCGAAAGCGTTTTTCCAATAGTCTTTATATGGCTCATGCTCATCTCGCTGAAACATGAAGAAATCATATCGCCAATACCTTTCGGGAATGCTTCCGGTTAATAAAACCGTAGCATCCAACCAACATCCTCCATACAGGCTCAACAGACATGTTCTCAAAAGATCTGAAAAACTCGCAACTGGAAAGCTATTTCTTTTAGACAGAACATAGTCCGGAAATTCTATGTACTCAGAAATATTTTCATCCGTCAGTCTTATGATATTATAATCCTCACCACAATATTTCTCCACCGACCGCAAACAGATTCTCACCAATTCGGGAATGTCAGCCCCTTCAAGGCCTTGTCCCCAATACTGCCAGATTATTCTCTTGCCGCACAAATCTTTCTTCGCAACCACGGGCAAATCCGAAAGATGCAACATCTCATATTCCCGTATAAGCTCAAGGCAGAAACGGGCGGTCTTTTTATGTTTGCGGATAATCAGCCGCTCACGTATCTGTGACCAACAGAGTATATTCTTTATGTTTTCATTGATAGTCATATAAATCTTCTCTATTTGTATAGAACATGAGGCAACAGTTTATCGTCTTTTCACCTTTAATATCTTATTGATAAAGAACAACACTTTATCAATCTGACAAGCAGAAAAATACAGTAATAAGAATGTTAGTATCTTGTTGGAGAAGGTATAAGCTCCTGCCACAGTGACCAACCGATTATTTTTTCCTCGTTTCTTTATCTTCTGAATAAAAGGAATCCGTACACTTTTGTCGAAATTATCAATATACAAGCTCCGAAGCGCATCCAAAGAGATTAAGAAGAACATCTTCTGATGTTCCAATGAATACAGACTATCCCACACAGACAATTTACGGTAAACCTCATCGAACCTGTCCATCATAATATCCCAGGATTCAAAATTGTGCTTTCGGAAACAAGCGGAATCCGTATGCTTAAAGTAGAAATAATGAGTAGAAGGCAGATTTAATACGAACTTAGCATGAAACAAATAATGATAGACAAACAACAAATCTTCAATCATTGTAATCTTCTCATCGAATCTTATTTTATTGTCTTTGATTATTGCTGTACGAAACAATTTGTTCCAAACAAAACCCATCAATTGAAGAGTTTCTAAACATTGCAACCTACATGCAATACCTTCTCCCTCCCAATACTGTTCTTTCAAAAACATCGTATGATCCTCATTATCCTTGAAGCCTTGAATATACAGATCTGCATCTTTATCAAAATGTTTGAAGTATTCATTCAAACAATCAGGACTTATCCAATCATCCGAATCCACAAAAGTGATCCATTCGCCCCGTGCATAGTCCAATCCCATATTTCTTGCAGAACTGACACCGCCGTTTTCTTTATGGAATACCCGTACACGACCATCTTTCTCCGAATATTCATCACAAATGCTTCCCGAAGCATCCTTACTGCCATCATCAACAAGCAACAATTCAAAATCCGCAAAAGTTTGCGCAAGAATACTGTCGATACAACGATGCAAATACTTCTCTACATTATATACAGGTACAATAACCGATATTTTAGGCATACTTATTATTATAAGATGATTCTTGAACTATGACACCTCTATTAATCATTTCCCAATATGGCATCAATGATATTCTCACAAGCCGTCTTCCCTCCAGGCGGGAGCAAAGATTCATTGTAAAATTTCATTCTTTCTTCTTTCTTGTCGTCCACCCCGGCTATCACATTACATATAAAATCTTCTATCTCCCGTCGGTTCTTTGCCCAATAGTGCAGGCGGAAAGCCTGTTTGGCAAAACCGTTAAGATTGGCCTCGTGCTTTTGAGGCTTATCACCCACCAAATACATCACCGGATTCTGCGTGTAATGATATTCTATTGTAAACGAGCCGCAGTCGTGAATCATGGCATCGGAATACTTGAACAGCGCAATATATTTTCCATATTCAGCCTGCGTATTTTCCATTGTCTCCCACTTTCTGTAATAGTCCGCGGTTTTCTCCTCTCCCCACACTCTGCTGAGTTTGCTTCTCAACAATGAATGCGGTTTGAACACGAATTGAACCTCGTCCTTATACTTCTTTGCCATATCCAACATAAAGTCGGCATACTCCAAGAATGTAGAATATACAATCAGATCATTCAAGTTAATGGAATGATGAGGTGCCCATATTATTCTTTTCTTCCTGCCCGTTTGCTGTTTCCACGGGTCTTGAAGTCTCTCCTTGTCAATCAACAACTCGTCCATCATGGGCAGTCCGGTAATCAATCCGTTCCGACATCTGTTCGTCATCATACGGCGAGGCACATCCATTGCCGAATTATTCTCAAAATAAACCTGCCATGCAATATTCCGCAATACAGCATTGAATGCCCAATCTTCATCCACACTATGAAAGGCATAGTTTACATAACAGAATAGTGCATATAAATTGCGTTTGTAACTATTCCAAAACGAATAAAACTCGTATGGCTTATGATATAGGATTATATCCGCATGAGTCTTTCTCCAGAAATTCTCATTATGTCCAAATACCTCATATTTGTAACCTTTTTCATCCAAATAGGATTTTATATTATCTGAATCACCCACTTCCCACATAGGAGTCACAATACCGATACAAGGCTCAAAACGTTCATGTCCCAACATGGCAACATACAACATTTCTGATTTCCAAGCACTAAGGTTTTGAATAATAAACAACACCTTAATTCTGCGCTTATGTCTTATCTGCCAGACTTTTAACGGCACATATAAGAAACAATAAGCCCTTAGAGTCAAAGATACAATCTTAGCCACTATCTGCAACACCTGCTCTTTCATCTATGCAAACTCCTTCCTGCACGTTTCAGTTGCGGAACAACAAATTCCATAAACACCTCATCTTTTTTTATATACAGCAGACCCAAATAAACTGTCACTGCTGATACACAACCCAATATGATGACCACAATATGGTTGTTGACTGTCCTTGACAGAATGTACGGCAACACACACGACACCAAAGCCATCAGCAGATAAGGCATAAAGTCACACATCTGCTTCCAATATCCCATATTGAACAGCTTACCCGTATAATACGTATTGATGAATACAGCTATCTGAGTATATATGATCTTGGACACACAAATGCCCACCACTCCGCAAGGTATGGAAGCGAACAATATGGCTGTCGATATACATTTCTTGATGACTTCCAAACGCAGAAACAAGTCGGACCGACCTTTCACCTGCAACAAATTCAGGTTGATGCTACAGATATGATCAAACATAATGGCAAAGCTGAATATCTGCAGATAGATAATAGCTTCCGCCCACTTGTCTGTCAACAGAAACAACACCAAAGGTCTGCTTATTGCCGCCATCAGCACACATCCGAAAAAGATGAACGCTGAGGTGATACATATATATTTACGATACACATGGACCAGCCTTTCATCATCATCATTGATTTTCGCAAAAACAGGAAATGTCACTTTCTGCAACACTCCGTTGATATTGTCCACCGGAAAACGCGCCAGCTGTGTGCCACGGCTGTATACACCCAGATCCTTTGAAGAAAAAAACTTTCCAATGACAATCTGATTCAAATTATCATACAAGGTGTGGAGCAAACCGGCTGCCAACATCTTACTGCCATAAGAGAACAAATCTCGAAAAGAATCTTTAGAGAAATGTCCACGGGGAATCCACCGGCAATAGAGCCATATAAACAATAGATTAACCACTGTGCCTGCCAGATTCTGAAAAACAAGAGCCCAGATACCAAATCCATTGTACGCAAGAAATATTCCCAACAAGCCGGATATGACCACAGCCAAAAGACTGCGTTGTGCCAATGCCTTGAAATTGATGTCGATAGTAAGTTTTGCCAGATGCACACCTATCAACGAATTCAAGACAAGATTAACGGCGACCACACGCAGCACAGGTGACAATACAGGCAGATTGAAAAAATGACCAACCCACGGTGCCGCAAAAAACAAGATGATGTAGCAAACAACGGCTATGGCAATATTAAAATAGAAGACTGTAACAAAATCCTTCTCCGTCCTGTCTTTTTTCCTTACAAGAGCATTGCTGAATCCACTGTCAATGAATGTCTGTGAAACAGCAAGGAACAGCCCCAACATGCCTACTGTACCATAGTCGGAAGGCGACAGAAGCCGCGCCATGACAAGTCCCAGCAAGAATTGTATGCCTTGAACAGAAAACCGCTCTATGGCAGCCCATTTGACCCCGGCTACCGTATCTTTCTTTATTGAAGACATGTCATATCCTCTTATTTAGTGCTTAAGAAACTTTCCATGTGGAAGCAATCTCGTCATCTCCATATTCTTTTCCAAAAAGACCCTGTTTTCTTATCAGTTATCCGTCCATGTATCTCCAACATATACCTGTCATAGCTCCAGCCGTTACGCACCATTTCGTAGATTACTCCCCAATCAGGCAATGCACCTATATTGCGATCGTCTATATACATGTCTGCATTGACCTTCCTGCAGGGGCTTTGACATGTCCCTACCTCTTCCTCCGGATAGTTGCTGTTGACTGCATAAAACTCAAGCCCGCGCTCACGGCAGAAATCCACAGCCTCCTGCAATAAGTCACCCTCACGCACAGTCCACAATATCAGACGATGATGCTCTGACTGCATCTTCTTCAATGTGACAAAGGCAAAAGGAATCTCTTTACCTATGTGAGGATACTTGTGCTCAACTATAGTTCCGTCAAAATCAACAGCAATAATCATATCGTCATTTTTTTCAGTCTGTTCATATTTTCAAAAATGCTATCCATAACATCCCATAAGCAGAGAACAAATCCGCCTACACCTCTATCGGCAAAAAAGGGAAACGTATCATCAAGGACTCTCTACCGGTTCCGACAATCTGCTTCAAGTCGACAGACACATCCATGCTGCCCATTATATTCTCCAAGACAACATCTATCCTGCAACATATAGAGAGAATGTCATTCATATCCCTTTTGCCTGATTTGTTGTATATATTCAAAAAACAACTTCCTATCTCTTCAAGAAGAAACAAGGCTATTTCAGCAGCCTCATCAAAATTCTTAGATGCAAAATCATTTTCAGCCTTCATAGCCCATTCGTCAGCACTCTGAAAGATTGCCATTACATCCAGCCGGTCGTGAGGCTCAAAGAAACACATATCAATCCGTGACTGTATTGGAGAAAGAAAAACACCTGATAACGGTTTCCTTGTGTTATGCAACAATTCTCTTCGCTGCCTCACATATTCATCCATATTTTCAAAGCTTTCCTTATATATACCTCCGACAGCTATTGTCATGCCACCCAAAGTTGTGATGAGACACTTGTCACGGGCTATACGTATTCGATAGCCTTCGACACCAGCCAATATCCCGGACGTAATTTTTATAAGAGTGTTTCCTGCTGAATAATGCTCAAATGTGTTGGGCATAAAACGTATGCGTGTCGGAGCTATTTGCATTAGTCGCATGAACGGCTGCATCACATCGTCCGTTATGGTGGCAACTCTGCCTGTCGAGCAGTCCTTGACCAGATAGAAACTGAAAAAATTCTCTGTCAGAAAAGATTGTATCGCGAAACTATTTCCTTGTATGAAGAGAAGCCCGGATATAGTGGAATATTCTTGCTGCTTTATACGTTTATTCTCACGTCTGTATATGACAGTCTTATGAACAAACGTCTTGAATTTTTCTTTAAGCTTCGCTTCTGTTTTTTCCACCTTAGTATGATGGATGAAAAGATAATGCCAAGAGCTATCTGGACATATTTCTACCTCCGGACCTTTTTTTGATTCGTGTCCGTTATCGATATCGCCCTCCACGGCATTAGAAAGAGTTTCTGAACTATACAGTGGCATCGTCACCCCAACTAATTATATGTCTTTGATTCCATTTCAACAAATTCATATCCCCGTCTTCCATTAGCACCGGATAAATCTCTCTTCATAAAATCATCATTTAATTATAACATCCTATATTATAACAGTTTAACTATTTACTTTCAATATTTTTTCGATACATCTCTTCATAAGAGATGTACGACTGTTTATTAAATATTGTGAATCAAATTAATAATAGGTTCACACATTATTATTTGTAAAACATTGAAAGATTTTTATGCCTTGATATTTCGTTTTTTTTCGTGAAATTTCTTTTATTTCCCTTTTATTTCCTACCTTTGTAATGATAAATAAATCTCTTATGAAGAGTAGTACATCTCTTATGAAGAGATCATCTTCTCTTTAAGAAGCAAGATAACAGACAAAAGAACAGATGTTATCAATATCCTGCATTTTTATAATCGGAATTTAAATGATTATAAAATGGAAGTACAGGATTATCAATACAAATTCAGGAAAAGAATACCCTTATAACAATGTTTAATCGGCAGCTTGAAGCAGTTGCCGATTTTTTTATAATCCAGACTTAGTCATCGTGTATCCCGAAAATCCTCGAAAAAGGCAGCTTTGATTTGAAAATCTCGTGCAGCGGATAAAAAAGAACAGCAGGGAGAATGCTTATTTTCAGCGTGAAAATTTCT